>RCNE010001580.1_pt1 | contig 12319 bp, 15 predicted proteins | sample 2041361 | NCBI WGS metagenome assembly RCNE01 (sample SAMN09708229, study PRJNA481090) | Marine sediment metagenome, whole genome shotgun sequencing project.
ACAAAAAAACGGCTAAACATGTGGATATTATCTAAAATGAAGTTCAAATAGAGCAATACCTTGAAAAGCGTTACTTATGCTGAGGTCTCGAGTATTCAAATGAGTTCAATTCCCTACCTAAACGAAAAACAGCTGATAGAAAAATTACCATGGTTAGCATTGATTGATGCCATCGAAGCTATTTTCGATTCTGAAGTTATCGAGCCATTACGTCATCAGCATTATTTAAATGTACCTGATGAACCAACAGCTTCTTTATTGCTAAAACCCTCATGGATTTAAGGTAAATACCTTGGCGTAAAGCAAGTTGCTATCTTCCCAGGGAATAGCACTCGCGGTCTGCCTGGACTGAATAGTAGTTATCTATTAAGAAGTGCATAAACAGGTCAGCCATTATTACAGATGGCTGCAGATGAATTAACAGCACACCGAACCGCTGCTGCATCTGCTTTAGCCAGCCGTTATTTATCTCGAACAGATTCGCATAAATTATTAATAATTGGCTCAGGGCGTTTAACGCGATCATTGGTCGAGGCGCATTCAGCAGTGCGACCGATTACAGAAATTCAGGTATGGAGTCGTAACGAATCATCGGCACAAAAAATGGTTGATGAACTTGTTGCTCAAGGTAAAACTGCAACAGTATGCACCTCGACTGATTTGCCCGAATAAATTGCCTCAGCAGATATTATCAGCTGTGAAACCATGTCTACTCAGCCAATTGTTTTAGGGAAGTATCTAACTGAGGGAACGCATTTGGATTTAATAGGGGACTTCACACCTAAAATGCGCGAAACAGATGACGAGGCAGTGCAAAAATCACTGGTATTTGTTGATACACTCGCAGGAGCATTATCAGAAGCGGGTGATTTGACCCAAGCGATTGACGCTGGTAATTTCGATTCCTCACAAGTTGTTGCTGAACTCTCAGATTTTAGTAGCAAGAAACACGCTGGTAGATCACAATTAACAAACTCTGATTCACAAATCACATTGTTCAAATCAGTGGGTGCAGGCAGAGAAGATCTAGCTGCTGCAATATTGGCGTATGAAGGATTGGATAAATAAATGGTAAAAGGTTCTAAATTAGCTGAAGACTCTAAATTAGCTGAAGGCTCTCAGCAGTCTAAAGGTTCTAAATTAGCTAAAGGTTCTCAACCAGCTAAAGGCTCTATCGCAGTAATTGGCGCAGGCATTGTAGGTATTTGTACTGCTCTTGAATTACAACTGGTCGGCTATCAAGTCACCTTAATGGATAAAGGCGAGCCAGCGGATGAAACCTCAAAGGGCAACGCCAGTTTCATCGCTGTCGAAGCCATGGAACCTCAAGCGACACCGCATAATATAATTTCTGCAATCAAACTAGCATTTCACGAAAACGGTGCGTTTAAAGTCACCCCAGATAATTTCTTAAGCTTCATTCCTTGGGGTTTTAGTTTCTTAAAAGAAGCAGCAAAAACGAGGCGCGACCGCAGTGTTAAATCAACCCAACGCTTGCACAAATATACTGTAGCCGCATGGACAGATTTATTAGAACGCACTGGCAACATCGACATGATGTACAAATGCGGCTATCTAAAAGTCTGGGAAAAAGAATCAGCTTTAAAAAGCATAAAAAAACACCAAGCTGAAATGCAAGGCTATGGCTTTGAATGCGAAGTGATATCGGGTGACGCTATTTTTGAAAAAGAACCGGCACTGTCACGCAACATTAAACACGCTTTGTTTTTCCCGAATACCTTGCAACTGCTTGAGCCACATCAAACTTCGCTGAAACTATTTGATTACTTTATTCAACAGGGCGGAGAATTTAAACAGCAAGCAGTGCAGAAAATTTCTTTACCAGATGATGGTGTGAATATAGACACTGACTCTAACCCTGTTTCAAGTTCTGAATCTGGCCTTAGTTCAGAGCAATTACATTTCGATAAAGCAGTAGTATGTGCAGGCGTTTGGAGTACCAAGCTATGTGAAGAACTTAGCTCTGATTCATACGGTAGCAACAGTAGCTTAAAAATCCCGTTAGTGCCCGAACGTGGCTATCATTTAACCTATCCAGACAGCCCAGTTAAATTCAAACATCTAATCAAATCAGAAGACCGTCATTTAGTATTAACACCATTAAGCACAGGCATGCGCGTTACAGGTTTTGGCGAGTTTTCTAAAATGATGTCACTACCAGTAAAAAAGCGCAGTAAGCAATTAAACAAACATATGGACGCACTCATCCAAGATATGAATGTGCAACAACAAGAACCAACCACATGGATGGGCCGACGCCCAACCACACCTGATTCGCTCCCCGTGATTGATTTGCATCCGCAGTATCCACAACTCGGCATGGTGTTTGGTCATCAACACTTGGGCTTAACGCAATCACCGATCTCGGCAAAATTAATTACGGCGATGCTTGAAGGGGATAAGTCTAATCAAACCTTAATAGACTTTGATGATGTGCTTGAAACGTTTGCTGTTGATAGGTTTTAAGTTATATATTAATAAAAATTACACCCCCCACCTTTTAATCACTTTTCAGAAGAAAGTGCCAGCCGAGCTGTAAGCGAGACAACGTTGGAACGCAGTGACGACGACCCGTTAGGGCGAGTAAAACGAGTCAAAAGGTGGGGTGTGTCATATTAAAGAAAATCCTACTTTGCTAGGTTAACACTAGCGATACAACTCTTGCTGAGCCTTTTCTAGCAGTTTGGAAGATGTAGCCTAGACAAGCGATAGTGTTATCTGGGTTTCGAGAGTTATCCAGCAATAGTAGAGAAGAAATTGAGTGCCAACAACCATGCATCAGATGGCGTAAGCTTATCTAAGCTACAAATGCGGGTTTCGCGTTATGGATGCAGAATTACATTTGATATTGTTACGTGACGACTAGCTAGAACGAAAAGAAAAACATGGGAATTAATTTGAATGGCTTTAAGCATGAATCTAGATAATTTTGAAACTAAAATCAATCCGACAATCATGGCGCGAGGGGTGAATTATTTTAATAATGCATTGGTTGAAGATTTAGAAGAACTTGATACAGGCTTTTGGCAAGCAATGGTTGAAGGCTCATATTTATATGAGATTGATATTACACTGAACAAGCAAGATATTAATCAATGGTCGTGTACTTGCCCTTACGACGGACCTGTCTGTAAGCACGTCGCAGCCACATTACTGAGTATTCGTGAAAGCTACAAAGTCGATGAAAAAAATAACACTAAAGCCGTCACAAACATAGGCAAAGCGCCAACGAAGCAAACACAGCTAAACAATGTTTTTAAAAAAGCCAGCCATGAAGAGATAGTTTCTTATCTGCGTGACTTAATTAAAAATGATAGAAAACTATTAGACAAAACCTTATTAAATTTCCAATCCTATACAGGACTTAAACAAGACACCATCAAATATTTTTGCTCATTATTTAACCTTATTATCAAACAGCATTCTAGAAAGGGCTTTATTGATTATCACGCAGCATCAAGGTTTTATGATGATACTTGGAGCTTGATAAAATCGCTTCGCTCATCACAGATTTCCAGCGCAGACAGTATTAAGTGCTGCTTTGAAATTATTCAAATAATAATAGAGAAAGTGGTCGAAGCAATTGATGACTCAGGTGGGGAATTATCGAGTATATGTATGGATATCTCAGAAGTACTAGCCTATAGATTTTCTTCATTAAATAAAGAGCAAAAGATACAATGCTTTGATCAGTTACTTGTTTTGGAATTTGAAAGTGAACTAGATAACTATGGTCTTGACCAGTACTTTGATGAATTAGCGCCTACTTGGGCCATCAATAATCGTGTTTTCCAAGAGAGTTATCTAAAAGCAATAAGCAACGCTGTAGTCAGTTCGCACGATACTTGTCAGGAAGAGTCACTTAATAGTAAAAAATTAGCATTACTCTCAGAATGGGGAAGAGAAGAAGAAGCGGAGAATTTTGCTTTAGGGAAGATAGAAATCCCTGAGTTCCGAAAAATATTTGTCACAAAAGCGATAAGGAAAAAAGAGTTTGAAGTTGCTCGATCTTTAGTGAATGTGGGAATCAAACTAGCACAGAAAAAGAAACACCCAGGTGTTGTGTCAGACTGGCGCGAAGTCCTCATAAATATCGCAAAGAAAACCAATGATGTTGATGCTATTCGAGCAGAAACTATGAAGATGATAGAGAGTTCATGGTTTAAAATTAAGCTTTATCGTCAGCTAAAATCAAGCTATCCAGTCGCTGAATGGCAAGCAGTGCAAGGAGAGTACGCTAAAAAAATAATCAAAAAACACAACAGTTCCTCTGTGCAAGCAGAAATATACGCGGAAGAAAACCAACTACGAGAACTGTTTGATATCATTCAAAAAGATGAGCGCAGTGCAAGCATCCTCTTTAAAGTGCACCTAAAAATACTCGCTAAAGAGTTCCCAGAAGAAAGCGCCAACTTTTACGCTATTATCATTCATTATGAATTGGAACAAGCCGATAAAAAAGTCTACCAACAAGCAGTCAGAGATATTAAAGCCTTAAAAAAGCTATCGATGGGAGAAGAAATAGCGAAGCAACTCATAAAAGAAGTCACCTTAAAGTATAATAATCGACCATCAATGCTAGATATTTTCAAACGTGCTTTTGGCGAAAATAACTAAACAATCATTTACGAAATAATATGGAACACATTTATTATGGATACTTACAACCCAGACAAAAAAATGAACGCCGAAATGTGGTTAGCACTTGATGAAAATGAACAGCAAGAACTTGTAGAAGAGTATGTGCAAACAGAAGAGGAAGCAATCGGAGATGCAAGCTTCTCACTACACGCAGCAGCACATTGTATGGTTGAAACCCAACTTGCAATGGATGAAAAAGAAACTGTCGAGGCCTATAACAGACTAATACGACAAGGTCTAAAGAGGCACGACACCCTGCACGCACTTGGCGCAATCATCTTTGAAGGTGTTTATGAAAGCATGGGGGAAGTCATAGATGGAGAAGAAGCCCCAGACATGACAGTCCGTTACAAAAATCGCTTGAGAAAACTAACCGCAAAACGCTGGTTAAAAGGTAAATATTAAGCTGTAACGATTAATTTTGAATTAGATTTTTCGTTTTTTAAAACTCAATCGTTTAAAGCACAACTCTCTAAAACTAAACTATATAAAACCGTAGGTCGGATAAACGCAGTGCCATCCGACATGATCATGCTCGATCGGGTAAAAGTGTCGGATGGCGTACCTTACCCGACCTACATGATGTTTATTGAGGTAAGAGTTACTCGTTAAAATTGACTTCAATGCATGCAATGAATGCAAATAGATGTTATCAGGAGATCATATATGCCCATGCTCACCATCCGAAATATAGACGAATCACTTAAAGCGAGACTCAAAGTAGTCGCGGCACAGCATGGTGTATCAATGGAAGAAGAGGTTAGACGTATTATACGTGATGCTATTCAGCCTAACTCTCAAGAAAAAGGCTTGGGGAGTCGCATCCATCAAAGATTTGCAAAAGTGGGTGGTGTGGATATTGAACTACCTTCCAGAAAAACCGCAAGGCAAGCGCCAGAGTTTTTAGATTAGCTTATTAGATTAAATGTACTTACTAGATACAAATATAATTTCAGAGCTGATGCGTCAGAAAGCGAATCAGAACGTAATAAAGTGGCTAGACAATAAACCAGTGAGTGAGTTACTGATTTCCTTAATTACTGTAGCTGAAATTAAATTGGGAGTAGCCTTATTGCCAGAAGGAAAACGGAAAATGCAACTCAAAGCACTTGCTGATGAAATGCTGCAAGAGTTTGGAAATAACTGTCGAAGTTTTGATTTTTCAACAGCATCTATTTATTCTGAGATTGTGGCATCTTGTATTAAACAAGGCAGAGCAATCAGCACAGAAAATGCTCAAATAGCTGCAATATGTAAATACAATAAAGCCACCCTAGTCACTCGAAATATTCGTGATTTTGAAATGATCACGGAGCTTGAGTTGCATAACCCGTTTGATTGATCCATTGGAGTAAAAACCTCTCAAGTGTGAGCGAGTTTAGCGAAGATAATGTTAAACGCAGTGACAACGATCCATTAGGGCGAGTGAGTTGAGCGAAGCGAAACAACATCTTTCATAAAAGATGACCCGCAGGTTAAGGCGAAGTTTCATAAACGAGTAAAAAGTAGGGGGGCATTTTGTATGTCTATTCTCAATTAGTAAGAATTTGATTTAGAAATTTTTGAGTCCTATCCATTTTTGGGTTGGAAAAGAACTTATCTGGTGTTTGTTCTTCTACTATTTCGCCTGCATCCATAAAAATAACACGATCGGCTACGGATTTTGCAAATCCCATCTCATGAGTGACGCAGATCATTGTGATTCCACTTTCTGCTAGTTCAACCATAACGTCTAATACTTCTTTAATCATTTCTGGGTCAAGAGCGGAAGTGGGTTCATCAAATAATAAAATTTTTGGGTGCATGCAAAGAGCTCGAGCAATTGCAACCCGTTGTTGCTGTCCGCCTGACAATTGCCCAGGAAATTTATCTGCTTGATCTTCAATACCTACACGACGAAGGTATTTTAAGGCGATCTTTTCAGCTTCCAATTGTGGTAATTGGGTCGACCAAACAGGGGCTAAACACAAGTTTTCAAGAATTGACATATGAGGAAAGAGATTAAACTGTTGAAATACCATACCTACTTCGCGACGAATTGAAGCAATATTTTTTGCGTTTCCAGTTAATTCTCGGGAATCTATAAAAATTTGTCCCTCTTGGATTTCCTCCAAATGGTTTATGCAACGAATGAGGGTTGATTTGCCAGAACCAGAAGGTCCGCAAATTACAATGCGTTCACCTTTATGGACTTGCAGATTAATGTCTTTAAGGGCATGAAAATCGTCATACCATTTATTTACATTTTTAAACTCAATAACAATCTCAGGAGCATCATCGTTATTCGTAGAAATTGGTTTATTTTGATCCATTAGTATTTTTCCAACTCCTTAAGATAACCATCATTATTTTTGATTAGAAACGGGTCCAGTATTTTCCAAATGATTGCCATATCGGCTGAGTGAATAACAAATAAGCCAATAAATAAATGCTCCAAATACATAAGCCTCGGTTTCAAACCCTAGCCATTCAGCATCAAGAGAAGATGATTTAATCATTCCAAGAAAGTCCAAAAGCCCCACAATGATAACTAAAGATGTGTCTTTAAATAAAGCAATACAGCGCCCAACAAGGGGTGGTAATACATGGCGTAATGCCTGTGGCAGCACCACTAAATAAGTCGACTTATAATAATTTAACCCTAATGCTGCTGCGGCTTCAACTTGCCCTTTAGGTAAAGCTTGCAGACCACCACGAACAACTTCTGCGATATAAGCAGAGGAAAACAAAATCATGCCAATCTGGATACGCAGTATATTATCGATAATAAATCCGGGGGGCAAAAAAAGCGGCATCATCACAGATGCCATAAATAATATGGTAATTAATGGAACACCACGAACCGTCTCTATAATTCCAATGCACAGAGATTTTATTATGGGTGATCCTGAAAAACGCCCAAGTGCTAGTAAAATACCAAGCGGTATTGAAAAAATGATACCAACCAGAGCAAGTAAAATGCTAAGCATTAAGCCGCCCCAAAGCGACTGATCCACTTCCGTTAAGCCAAAACCACCACCAATTATCCAATAACCAAATATCGGTAACAGAAACCATGCGCCTAACAGCACTTTTCCTTTCAGGCGATTGCTTACCGTCGCTAGAATCAAAATGCCAAGAACAACCACACCACCAAATGCACGCCAGCTTTCAGCTGCAGGATAAACACCGACCATTAGCACTCTAAATTTAGCCGCAACAAAAGACCAACAAGCACCACCATCATTGGTTTTACAGACTTCGGCATCCCCAATCCAAGTAGCTTTAAGAAAAGCCCATTGTATAAATTGGGGTAACGTTAATAAAACGACTGCAACAATCAATATCGCAAAAGTAGAGTTAAACCAGCCATTAAAAATATTATGTCTAAGCCAATTCACAAAGCCCTTAGCTTGAGAAGGCGCTGGCCGATCGGGTTTAGGAAGAAATATTGATGAATCTGACATTTTTATCTCTCCACTATCTGTACGCGACTATTCAGCCAATTCATTAAGCCTGAAATAATCAGGTTAATCGTCATATAAACAGCCATCCACATCGCAATAATTTCTATCGCCTGTCCATTTTGACCAATGATTGTCCCGCCTATAGAAACCATGTCAGGATAACCAATCGCAACAGCAAGTGAGCTATTTTTTACCAAACTCGTGAAATCATTGGTAGTCGCAGGAATGGTGACACGCAGTGCCTGTGGCAATAACACCTTTTTAATAATCACACTTTGAGGAACCCCCAGAGCATTTGCGGCTTCTATTTGTCCCGCTGAAACCGATTCCAAACCACTGCGTACATTTTCTCCTATATAAGCTGCGGTATAGAGTATTAGGCCTAAAAGTAATGCAGAGAATTCGGGCTTTAGGGTTATTCCGCCGACAAAATTAAAGCCTTTCAATTCTGCATACTCTAAAGTCATAGGGCTTCCTAATGCGAGAAAAACAGCAATGGGTAGTAAGAAAATAATAGCGATTGAAATCAGTGCTTTCGGTAACGCTTTACCCGTACGAATTTGGAGTTTTTTGGCCCAACGCGAGAAAAAATAAGCAACGCCAATAGCTATCAATAGAGACAAAGCAACAAAGCCAAAACCATCTTGTGCGATGGGATCAGGAAGATACAAACCACGCCGACTAAGGAATACTCCCTCAATCGGGTTATATGGGTTTTTCGCTCTGGGTAAGGTCGCTAAAACAACAGTATAGATAAAAAACAGAACTAATAGTAATGGAACGTTTCTCAGTGTCTGAACATAAACAGCAGAAACTCTTGATATAATCCAATTTTTAGAAGTTCGGCCAACACCCACGATTATGCCAAGAATAGATGCAAAAATTATCGCAACAAATGAAACAAATAGCGTATTTAAAATACCGACAAAAAAAGCATAGCCGTAGCTTTTAGTAGGATTATAGTCGATAAGCGCATCGCCAATCGGCAAGCCTGCTTCGACGTTAAGAAAGTCAAACCCAGACTCAATACCGCGCGCAGTCAAATTTGCCTGAGTGGTCATTAATAAATAATAAGCAGCATAAAAAATCAGACCAAGCATGAGGGTCTGACCAAATAAACTGCCTACACTCGTATTTCTTAAACTTTGTTTAAACTGACGGGCAATATGTTTCAAGTAAAAATACCTTGATAGTTCACGCAATAATGATTCACGCGATCAAATAATAACTTGCCGTACGACCCTCACTAAGAAGGTCGTACGATGTTTTATAAAGACCTTAAGAAATACTAACGAATAGGTGCAGCATATAGAATGCCACCCTTGTTCCATTGTTCGTTCAAACCGCGCTCAAGGCCCAAGGTTTTACCAAGATTACGATCAAAAATTTCACCGTAATTACCTACATCAGAAATTGCACGTGCTAACCAATCTTTATCTAAGCCAATAAATCCGCCCATATCTCCTGATTTACCCAACATCCGTTGAATAGTAGGGTCAGTAGATTTTGCTTTCATTTCCATTACATTAGCCGCAGTAACGCCTTTTTCTTCAGCATTAATAATGCCGTAAATAACCCAAGTTATAATATCTTTCCATTGATTATCACCGTGTCGAACCAAAGGAGATAACGGCTCTTTTGATATGATATCAGGAAGAATCACATGATCAGCAGGGTTTTTAGTCGTCGTTCTTAATGAAGCAAGTTGGCTAGAATCTGTAGTGAACACATCACAACGTCCTGAGGCATACGCATTAAAGGCTTCTTTTTTACCTTCAAAAACCACCGCTTCTAGTTTTAAGTTATTAGCGCGTGCGTAATCAGCAAGATTCAGCTCAGTTGTAGTACCTGTCGTAACACAAACACTCGCGCCATCCATTGCTTTAGCGTTACTTATATTGTCTTCTTTACGCACCATAAAGCCCTGACCGTCATAATAAACAATCGCGGTAAAATCAGCGCCTTCTTTGGTATCTCTTTTCATTGTCCAAGTCGTGGTGCGCGAAGTTAAATCAACTTGACCACTGGTGACAGCAATAATTTTTTGTTTAGAAGCAAGAGGAACGAATTTAATCTTTGTTGGGTCGCCCAATACCGCACTCGCAACAGCTCGACAAATATCGACATCTAAACCCACCCATTTACCTGAAGAATCAGGATTAGAAAACCCAGGCACACCTTCACTGACACCACAGCTTAAGACACCTTTCTTTTTTACATCTTCAAGCGTACTAGCACTTGCCGTAGCTGTCATAACAGTCATGCCTAAAACTAAAGCGGAAATATTCGTTAACAGAGTTTTACTCTTCATAGGATCATCCTTTGTGTTTGAAACCATCGCATATTTAGAAAGCCAATCAATGGTTCGTTAAAAATTGTGTAGTCGTAAAATTGTGTAGGCTTGATATTAAATATAGTAGAGGATTAGAATTTAGCACTTAAATATTAACGCAATCTAATACTGATGCAACGTGTGCTTGGGCGAAAAGAATAAGATCAGTGACGACAACCCGAAAGTCATGTTGAAAACCTTCAAAAAGGTGGGGGGTGTCATTTAAATGCTACTCAAGCTGAGTTTTGTGACATTGTTGTTATTTTTAAAAGTGTTTCTGCCGTATTATGATTTAACTATTAGGTAAACTAGGTTTGCTAATGATCAAAAACATATTAAAGAATACTCTATTAACTTTAACAGTGATTTTTCTAATCATAGCTCTGTTGTTTGTGATTCAACATATTTTTATTGAGCCACAAGAGGACCTAGATGCGCTATTTGGCTTATTAATGATCGCCTCTTTTTTTGGTGTACCTTATTTAATATTCTTTAAATTAAGGTCCAACAAGGGTTCTAAAAATAAAGAAGCTAATAACAAACAATCCTTCGTTTCAAAACGTTGTACTTATTGTAATTCTTCGGTAATTGTTGCTACTAAAGATGGTTTCAAATGTGAGCATTGTGGTTCCAAATATAGTTAAAAGTATGAATGTATAGACATACTTAAACAAGACTCAGTTCGAATGTGAACAGAATTGTTTTTTTAAATAACATTTTGGCTAAATCTTCCGATCTACTTAAATTGCTATTTACTAATTCATGTATTACAATTTGTATTACATGAATTAGTAAGGTAACGAAAATGTTAACCCTTAGACTCGATGAAAAACTAGAAAATAAAGTTAAAACAACAGCGTCACAGTTGGGCATAAGTAAATCAGAACTGATTCGTATCAGCGTGTCTGAATATATACAGAAACAACAAAAACCCAATGCTTGGGAATTAGGTAAGGAATTGTTCGGTAAGCATGCCAGTGGTAAAGGTGATTTATCAGAGAATCGTAAAGCCTTAATGAAAGAAAAAATAAAAGCAAAACATCAGAGATGAAAAGAGTTTTAATTGATTCAGGGCCACTGATTGCTCTGTTTGATGCCAGCGATAAGTATCATCAAATCTGCGTAGAATTCGTGAAAAATAATCCTTATGAATTATTAAGTAGTTTAGCCTCAGTAACAGAAGTATTGCACTTACTAGACTTCAGTCGAAACGCACAAACTGATTTTCTATCATGGATCATAGCTGGTGCAGTAACCATTGAAGATATCGATACAAAAGACCTAATGCGCATTAAAGAATTAATCGAAAAGTACGCTGATCTCCCAATGGACTTCGCCGACGCTTGTATAGTCTGTTTGGGCGAAAAATATAATATTAGTGATGTCGCAACAATAGATTCTGATTTTGATATTTATCGTTTGAATAAGACGAAGGCGTTTAGAACGATACTGAAGTAACTCTTTAAAAAAACACCTCCCTACTTTTATTCGGTTTTACTTCACCCTACGGGTCGTCGTCACTATGTTCCTTCGTTGTCTTCGCTGCGCTTCGGCTGGTCACTTCTCCATTCACCTTGATAAGCTGGCTTGCCGTCAGCTTTATCATAAATACTCCATTCAACCCCAGATGAAGATGAATTAAATACTGCAGTTGCTAGGGTATTTTCACAGTCAGGATCATCCGGCATATCACGACGAATGGGCAAAACATCACCACCATCACCATTCGTATCTCTTAAAATCTCAATAGGACTAAGGCGTTGTTGAGCAATAAGCTCATTACCGCGGACTTGTCTGTCCTTTGAAGAATCAGTAATCACCTGATTATCCATTGCCGATTCCAAGTGTAAGGCATGATTCGTGTGAACTGATGAGACTT
>RCNE010001581.1_pt1 | contig 12318 bp, 12 predicted proteins | sample 2041361 | NCBI WGS metagenome assembly RCNE01 (sample SAMN09708229, study PRJNA481090) | Marine sediment metagenome, whole genome shotgun sequencing project.
GGAACTTAACAAAATATTCCGTGCGTAGGCGCGTGCCAATTGGCCGCCAAACTGTGTGCTACATTATGCAAAACAAGCAACAATAAAGGGGAAGAAAAGTGGCGCTAATGACAGAGCAAGAACTCGACAAGATTTGGGGCGTGCTCTGGGCAGACACCACGAATCGGTCGAAGGGCAGTTTCAAACGGGCCCTGTGGTATGGCGGTAACGTATCGACAAAGTTGGGGTTCGACAAGGGTGCACGTAAAGCCATCCGAAACGCCCCGAGGAAGGTGCTGGTGTTTGGCGCTGGGCAAATTCCAGAAGTTGGGGCCATTCTTGGCAAAGTGGCGGACCCTGCAGCTGGCGCCAGCGACTGCTCGAGGCCCGGATTCTGCTCAGTCGAGAGGCCGGATTCAGCGTCATGATCGATTTCGCTGGCGTCGATGGGGCCGGCAAAGGGTCCACGGTGAGTCTTCTGCACGCCTGGCTGGACTAGCGCCTGCTAACCACGAATGCCTGTGGCCCGTTGACCGAAGCGCAGCGCGAGGTTTTCGAGCCGTATTACGGCGGTGCCGCCGGCTTCGAGCGCGTTCTTGACCTGGTCGAAGAAGCGCCCCGAGGCTTGCTCGAGACGCTCTTCAGCAATTAGCGTCAGTCCTGCGCCGGCTCTGACGGTTTGCTGTCCGCCTTCGGTGGCGGAGGAGTAACCGGTTCAGGCTTGCTGCTTGGAGCGGCCTCCGGCTTTGGTGCCGGTTTCGGAGCCGTTGCCGACTCCGTTTTAGCTACTGGCTTCGGCTCCGCCTTCGGCGTGGCAGCGGGCTGAGCTTCCCAGGGCAACAACCTCGGTTTCGCTGGCGCGCCGTTGCCATCGGCCGCGGGCTTCTGCGTCGGCGCTGGCTTGTCAGCGCTCTTGCTCGCGGGTTTTTCCGCTGGCGCAGACGACTTGCTGCGTTCCGGTTTTGCAGCTCGCTCGACCGGCTTTTCAGCGGGCTTCGCGGCTTCAGGCGCTGATGCCTTTTCAGCCGGTGCAGGTTTCGGTGCCTTATCCTGGGCCTTATCGGCTGCCACCTTCGGTTCCGGCTTGGCGTCGGCGGGTTTCGCGGTGTCGCGTGTACGCTCTTCATCGGTGCGCGCGCGAGGCGGACCGGCATCCTGTTTCGGTTTGGGTTTCGGTTTGGGTTTTTGCGCAGCCTGATCGCCAGTGCTAGCCGCAGCTTGTTCCTGTCTTGGCTGCGGACTGCCGCTGTCCTTTGCAGATTGAGAACCGGCATCCTGTTTCGGTTTGGTTTTTTGCGCTGACTGATCGCCAGTATTAGCCGCAACTTGTTCCTTTCCTGGCTGCGGACTGCCGCTATCCGTTGCAGACTGTTGTGTATCCGTTGTCTGCTCCGGCTTGTCCGCCGTGCGACGTCGTCTACGGCCACCGCGGCTGCGTCGACTTCGCGAGCTGCGCTTCGGCTCGTTGCCTGATGCGTCGGACGTTTCCTGTGCGGAATCTGCCTGGGTTTCCTTGTTCTGCGTGTCGTCGGCAGATTCGTTTTTCGCAGGGGTCTTTTTGGACGCCGCTTTCCTCTGTGGCGCTTTCCTGGTGCCGGTCTTTTTGCCAGCAGCCTTCTTCGTTGATTTCTTGCGTTGCGGCCCACGCTTATCCGAAGTGTTTCTCGAATCGCTACCGCCGCGGCGACGCGACTGTTGCGTACGGCGCGCACCGCTGCCCTGACCACTGCGGCCCCGGCCTTTCGGTTTTGCCTCTGCTTCACCGCCACCAAAGATCGACAGTATGCTTGCCCAGAATCCCTTGCCGGCCGGCTCTTGTGCCTTCTGTGGTTTCGGCGCCACTGTGCTCGGCTTCAGGGTAGCAACAACCGGCTGTTCGACGGCTTTACGCTCGAGCACGGATTGCGGTGACTCCGGCTCTACAATTGTATGGGAAAGTTCGTAGCTGACGCCGGCATTCTCGGCGAGTTCCATCTGGTCGTCGCGAACGCGTCGCACTTCGTAGTGCGGTGTTTCCAGGGCGGAGTTGGCAACCAGAATGACTTGGGTATCGTGCTGTGACTCGAGTCCCCGAACCCAGTCGCGCTTTTCATTCAGCAGGTAAGTGGCAACCTCAACCGGCAGCTGCGCGATGACTTTCGAAGTGCGTTCTTTGCGCACCTCTTCGCCGATGATGCGCAGAATCGCGAGCGCCAGGGATTCGACGCTTCGTATCGTGCCGAAACCGCTGCAACGCGGACAAGTGTGATAGGCCGACTCGCCGATAGACGGGCGCAGCCGCTGGCGCGACATCTCAAGAAGTCCAAAGCGACTGATCTTGCCGATCTGCACGCGCGCTCGATCCTGCCGCACGGCATCGCGCAGTCGATTCTCGACCTCACGCTGATGCTTCTGCGGGCCCATATCGATGAAGTCAATCACTACCAGGCCGCCCAGGTCGCGGATACGCAATTGCCGTGCAACCTCGTCGGCGGCTTCAAGGTTGGTATTCAGGGCGGTCGCCTCAATATCGCCACCTTTAGTCGCTCGTGCTGAGTTGACGTCGATCGACACCATGGCTTCGGTATGGTCGATAACGATACTGCCGCCGGCCGGCAGGTTAACCGAATGCTCAAATGCCGATTCGATCTGCGTCTCGATCTGGAATCGTGTGAACAAGGGCACCGGGTCGACGTAGTGTTTCAGTTTTTTCAGGTTCTGCGGCATAACCTGTTCGACGAACTCGCGAGCCTCGTTATAGGTCTCTTCGTTGTCGATCAGGATTTCGCCGATCTCGCTGGTGAGGTAATCGCGCAGTGCGCGCACCACCGAATCGCTCTCACGATAGATCAGGAAGGGTGACTGCTTCTCGAGTACTACGTTGAGAATTGCCGTCCAGACGGTCAGCAGGTTTTCGAGGTCCCAGGCGAGCTCTTCGGCACTGCGATCGATCCCTGCGGTGCGCAGAATCACGCTCATGCCCTCGGGCACGACGACTTCATTCAAGGATTTTCGGGCCAGGTCGCGGTCGTCGCCGACGATGCGGCGAGATACGCCGCCGGAGCGGTCCTTGTTTGGTTTCAAGACGATGAAGCGGCCGGCGAGACTGACAAATGTCGTCAGTGCGGCGCCCTTGTTGCCGCGTTCTTCCTTGTCGACCTGCACGACGATGTCCTGGCCTTCTTTCAGGACGTCCCTGATATTGGGTTTACCGCCGGACTTGTTTTCCTTGACGAAGTACTCGCTGGAAATTTCTTTCAGCGGCAGGAATCCGTGGCGATCTGCACCGTAGTCGACAAAGGCAGCCTCGAGGCTGGGCTCGACGCGCGTGATTTTACCTTTGTATATGTTGGCTTTTTTGCGTTCGCTAGCCGGTGCTTCGATGTTGAGGTCGTATATGCGTTGGCCATCGACCATCGCCATGCGCAACTCTTCTTGCTGAGTTGCGTTGATTAGCATTCTTTTCATAGTGCCCTACTTGAAGTGTGTTGCAGGACAGCAAATCGGGGCGTAGCGCCGCCGAGCGGGCGCAGGGGAGGTCACGCATAGAAAGCCGGCGCGGGATTGCGCCGTCGAAGTTATTCGCAATTTCGAATTGGGTTTGACTAAAGAGGGTCAGTACCCAGGAAAAAATCAGCATGAAGGCCCTGCGGCTTTGCCGCTCTGGCGCCAGCCGGAATCCGTGCTCGCTGCCATCTGAAATTCGGTTCCGCAACCTGCGGGACCACAATGTGTCGCAGTAGCTACAATCCAGTGGGGTAGTTGCTGCGGGTGAAAACTGTAGGCGGTTAATCCACGATCGGGTACCGCCCGGGTCATGAGGCCTGTCCTGTTGGTATCCCGGGAAGCCTCAGGGCGGTAATATAGCACACCCCAACCCGACTTCAAGTTATTGATCATGCAAGAAAAGTCTAAAGATACCGCCGAGACTCACGTTACGGGGGTCCGCAAAGTACGGGTCGACGCCGAGCGGGCCGGACAGCGTATCGACAATTTTCTGCGAAATGAGCTGCCGGGCGTGCCCAAGAGTCGCGTGTATCGACTGCTCAGGCGCGGCGAGGTGCGGGTCAACGGTGGCCGTATCCGGGCAGAGTACAAGCTACTCGAGGGTGACGAGGTCCGCGTCCCACCGGCACGAATTCGGAGTGCGGCGGCGCCGCCCCCGGATAAAAAGGCGCAGAGCCTGCTTGAGCATGTGATTTATGAGGACAAGCGTTTGCTGGTCATCGACAAGCCGACAGGCCTGGCCGTGCACGGTGGCAGCGGCATTAGCCACGGGGCTGTCGAGCTGTTACGCCATGCCCGACCGGATCTCAAAGAACTGTCGCTGGTGCATCGCATCGATCGGGAGACCTCAGGTTGCCTCGTTTTGGCCAAGCGACGCAGCGCGCTGCGGGAGCTGCATGAGCTGTTCCGCGAGGGGCAGGTTGAGAAGAACTACATGGCCCTTGTTGTCGGCGACTGGCAGTACGGTGAGCAACTCATCGATGTACCACTGCAGGTCGAGAACCGGCGTGGCGGTGAGCGCCACGTGATCGTCAGTGAGAACGGCAAGACGGCACAGACCCGGGTAAGCCTGTCGCATACTTACGGGCTGTACAGTTTGCTGCAGTGTTCACCCGTCACCGGCAGGACCCACCAGATTCGTGTCCACCTGCAGCACACCGGGCACCCGATTGCCGGTGATGAGCGTTACGGGGACGGAGACGCCAACTTTGACGCGAAGCAGGCCGGTCTGCCAAGGCTATTTCTGCACGCTCAGTCAATCGCCTTTGTGGACAGCAGCCGCAATGACCTGCACTTTACAGCGCCATTGCCGGATGATCTGGAGCGGTTTCTGACGGTTGGAATCAGCGCCGCGAGGCGAACCCGCAAGGGATAATCGGTAATTTAGGGGTCGAACCGAGGTTTTCTGTTCGGAAAATAAACCGGGGTCGAACCGAGGTTTTCCAAACAGAAAACCTCGGTTCGACCCCGGTTTATTTGGTCAGGTCGCCTGTGCCGACAGGTAGTCCAGCTGTAGCAGGCGGTCGGCCACCCAGATCATCGGCAGTCCGATCAGTGCCGTCGGGTCATCTGTCTTGACTGATTCGAACAATATGAACCCGGCGCCCTCGAGCTTGAAGCTGCCGGCGCAATCGTACGGTTCATCGAGACGCAGATACGCCTCAGCCAGTCGCCGATCGAACTCCCGAAAACTCACCGTGGTTTTGTCTATATGTTCGTAACGTGTTCGATTGACCTGATCGAGGATGCAGACGGCCGTCAAAAACGTAACCACCTGACCCGATGCGGCCAGTAGCTGCTCTAAGGCTGTCTGATGGTCGCCGGGCTTGCCGAGCACGGTATTGTTTAGCACCGCAAGCTGGTCAGCGCCGATAATCAGCGAGTCGCGAGCCTTGACCGCGACGGCTTCGGCTTTCTTTCTCGCCAGGTGCGTGGCGAGTTCGGCAGGCTCCAGTCCGAGGTCGTTGCTTTCGTCGATGTCGGGAGAGACCGTCTCGTAGCGATCGAGAAAGCGCTCCAGCAGAGCACGCCGATAGGGCGACGAGGAGGCGAGTACGATTGCGGGAGCCGATGGATTTTGCATAAACAAATCAGAACGTTAAGAGAGAATGTGCGAATTCTACCGGGTTTGCGGGCGACTTCTAGTGTTTCCGCGTCGTGACGTGGCCGGGGTGCTTTGACAGTAGGCCCTGAGGTCCTTATCATGCGCGCGCCATGGCTAATCCGCTGCAAGATCGCCGTACCGCGGCCAACTGGGCAGCGGCTGGGCAAGTTATTGAAATAGCTGAGAAACTTAACGGTTTCGAACAGCTGGCATTGGTCGTCGAGGCCGATCTGGCTGCGCTGGATTCGACAAAATTGCCGGGCCACTGGCGCGATTCGCTCATAACGGGGTCGCTTGAATTCGGCTTTGCTAATGCGCGGGGTAAGCTACCGCGAGTTCGTTGCAGAGTTGCGGCGACGCTGGCTGCGGTCTGCCAGCGGTGTCTCGAGCCGTTTGAGCTTGCGGTCGCAACCGAGACAGATTTGCTGCTGCCAGGGCACGAGGAAGTGGCGGAAGGGTATGAAGACCACGAGGTCTGGGAGCTGGAAGAGAGTATGCTTCGGCCGCTGGACATCGTGGAAGAGCTGCTGATAATGGCGTTGCCGTTCTCAGCGATGCATGTTGACCTGGCTTCGTGCACGGCATCGTCGGCGGAGCCGGACAACCGGGAAAAAAAGACAACACCGTTTGCCGCACTTCGCGCGCAAATGACGCAGGATCAATAAAGCCCGCAAGTTAAGGACGGGCAGGAGAAGATTATGGCTGTTCAAAAGAGTCGCAGGACCCCCTCAACGCGCGGTATGCGGCGTGCACACGACAAGCTGAAGAAACCGGCATTGTCGGTAGACCCGACGTCGGGCGAAACGCATCTGCGTCACCGTGTAACGCCGGACGGTTTCTACCGCGGCAACCAGGTTGTGGCCCAGCCTGAGTCTGACGACGAAGAGTAAGCTCATCCCCTGATCGGCCGGACATTCGCCGGCCCTTCGAACAGTGGGATCACACTCAACCATTTCTCTTGATGCGATGAGCGGCGACCGCGGCGCTGAGGCTGTCGTGCGCGCGGCCGCCAGGTCGCTGCAGAAACACGCAAACCTGGAACTCGTACTCGTCGGGGACGAGCGCGAGCTTGGTGAGCTTGTCGCGAGCATTGTTGGCGACGAATCGCGACTGCGCATCCAGCACGCCAGCGAGGTTGTTGGTATGTCCGAAGCGCCGGTCGAGGCGCTGCGCAGGAAGAAGGACTCATCGATGCGTGTCGCGATCAACCTGGTCAAGTCCGGCGAGGCAGACGCCTGTGTCAGTGCCGGCAATACCGGGGCGTTGATGGCGACCGCGAAATTCGTTCTGAAGATGCTGCCCGGCATCGATCGGCCGGCGATCATCACGGAGCTCCCGGCGATCGGCGGATCGCTGCACATGCTCGATCTCGGCGCGAACACGCAGGGCAGTGCCGAGCATCTGTTTCAGTACGCGGTTATGGGCTCGATCGTAAGTTCGGATATTCTCGGCATCGAGAGGCCCAAAATCGCGTTGCTGAATATCGGTGCCGAGGATACGAAAGGCCACGGCACGATAAAAGACGCCGCCGCAAAGCTGCAGGACAGCACGCTGAACTACGTCGGTTTCGTCGAGGGCAGCGACCTGTTTTCCGGCAAAGCCGATGTCGTAGTGACCGACGGATTTACCGGTAACGTTGCACTGAAAACGATGGAAGGCACAGTAGGCCTGGCGAAGTACTACCTGCGCCGTGCTTTCAGTCGTAGCTGGATTACGAAGCTGCAGGCGCTGCTTGCCGGTTCGGTATTGCGAAAGCTCGCGTCAGAGATGGACTCGCGTAACTACAACGGTGCGACTCTGGTTGGCCTAAATGGTATTGTTATCAAGAGTCACGGCAGTGCCGATGCCTACGCATTTCAGCATGCCATTGATACTGCAATCGTTGAGGTGCGCAATCAGTTGCCGCAACAGATTGGCGCACTGCTGCAAGAGGAAACCGCATGACGTATTCGCGTATCGTTGGCACGGGTCGATACCTGCCGGAACGCATCATGACGAACTTCGATCTGGAGAAGATCGTCGATACAACGGACGAGTGGATTCGAACTCGGACGGGCGTCGAGCGTCGGCACGTTGTCGCCGAGGATCAAACGACGTCGGATATGTGCGTCGAAGCGGCGAAAAAGGCCATTGAAGACGCGGGTGTCGATGTCTCCGATATTGATCTCGTCATTACCGGAACGACGTCGCCGGACCTGATTTTCCCCAACGTCTCGACCTTGGTCCAGCATCGCCTGGGTATTCCGGCATGCACGGCATTCAGCCTCGAAGCCGCCTGTACCGGTTTTATCTATGCGCTGACGATGGCCGACAAGTTTATTCGCCTGGGCGACGCCAAGTGTGCGCTCGTTATCGGTGCCGAGTGCATCACCAAGCTCATGGACTGGAAGGATCGCAATACCTGCGTATTGTTCGGCGACGGTGCGGGTGCGGTCATCGTGAAGCCCTCCGAGGAGCCGGGCATCATGTCGACCCATCTCGGCGCGGACGGCCAATACAGGGACCTTCTCTATTATCCGGTCGGTGCCTCGAACCAGCTGGCAAAAGCCGGCACCGATGAGGCCGCCATCCAGATGTCTGGTAGCGAAGTCTTCAAAGTTGCGGTCAAGACCCTGGGCGGCATCGCGTCCGAGACGCTCGAAAAGGCGGGCATTGATAAGGACGAACTGGACTGGCTGATTCCGCACCAGGCCAATATCCGCATTATCCAGGCAACCGCCAAGCGTCTCGGCCTGCCGATGGAAAAGGTAATTCTCACCGTGCAGGATCACGGCAACACGTCTGCCGCATCTGTACCGATGGCACTGGATGTCGGTATCCGTGACGGGCGAGTGCAGAAAGGTCAGCTGGTTTTGATGGAAGCTTTTGGCGGCGGATTCACCTGGGGCTCCGTCCTGATGCGACTGTGAGTTATTGACGGGGACATTTTTCTTTTATGCACAGCGGCGCGTAAAAGAAAAACGTCCCCATCCAATTACCACAAGCGACTTTTTGCCTGGCGCGCTGAGCGCCGTCGCATTCGCTGATGCAGTTGTTGCCGACGACGATCCAGCCGGTCGCGGCGAATGACCGGATCGACTTTTTTGCCCTGCTTGCGATCAAAGTCATCCCGGAAATTGCAGAAGTCCTCGTACGCCTCACGTACATGCTTCAACTCGCGTACCGCAAGTTCGATAATGATGACGTCATCCAGGTAACCGATAACGGGGATGTCGTCCGGAAGGATGTCCTCGGGATCGGCAAAATAAACGAAGGTCGCCAGCAATTTTTCGCGATCGATTTCCGGTAGCTGCCAGTCGTCATCGGTCAGCATCGAGATCAGAGACTCGAGCTGCGGAATACGCTCGCCAACGAAGTCGGGCAGGGGTTCGCTCTGGCGAATGGCATCGAGCACATCACGAATCGCTTCGATGATCTCGGACTCTTCTGCATCGCGAACCGCCTCGCGAGACGTTTTCAGTGCCTTGCGAAAAAAGCGCAGGTCCCGATCCGTTAGCTCAAAGGATATCTTCATGCTCATCGTGACAGGCTACCGGCAAGTCCCTATGTTGGTCAATGCAGGATGGTTTACCATAGGGATACGCAACAAGGTCCGGAACCATGAAACCGAAACTGATAATTGGCAACAAGAACTACTCTTCCTGGTCGCTACGCGCCTGGTTGTTGCTAAAGGAAGCGGGCATCGACTTCGACGAGCATATGATCTGTCTCGATACGGATACGTCGGCGCAGGAAATCGCGGCGTTCTCCGGGGCCGGCCGTGTTCCGGTCCTGCAGCTTGGTGATCTCACGGTGTGGGACACCATGGCGATTGCTGAGACCATTGCCGAACGCTGGCCGGAGAAGCAGCTTTGGCCCGCGGACCCGGATGAGCGTGCGCACGCGCGCTCTATTGCGGCAGAAATGCATTCAGGCTTTCCGCATCTCCGGGAGTGCATGCCAATGAACTGCCGCGCGATGGGCCGCAAAGTACCGTTGCCCGATGAACTGGGCGACGATATCGATCGCGTTATTCACATCTGGGGTGATTGTCATCGCGAGTTTGGCGATCGAGGCGGCTGGCTGTTCGGCAGCTTCTCGATTGCAGATGCGATGTTTGCGCCGGTCGTTTTACGGTTCCGGACCTATGGCATCAACCTGCCGGAATCGGCCGGGTTCTATCCCCATCGTCTGCTCGAGAGCAACGCGATGCAGGAGTGGCTGGCGGCGGCTGAGTGCGAGATCGAAGTAGTCGAAGCGGACGAAAAAGGCCAGTGATACTTCGCCTGATCATACTGCTTGCCGCGTGTCTGCTGGCAAGCGCACCGTCGCGCGCGGAGGTCTTTGAGTTGCCGCCGGACGGATTCGACGTTATCGGCGCTGTGTCGACCGTCACGGCAAGTCACGAAGACACGCTCGTCGATATTGCGCGGCGCCACGGTCTCGGCTACCAGGACATCGTGCGCGCCAATCCCGATGTGAATATCTGGTTGCCGGGTGAAGGTACCGAGGTCGTATTGCCGACACGTTTCGTATTGCCACCCGGGCCACGCAACGGCCTGATCTTGAACCTGGCCGAATACCGCATGTATTACTTCCCGCCGGCGAGAGAAGGGCGGCCGACTTTCGTGTATTCCTATCCCATTAGCATAGGGCGTATGGACTGGGAGACGCCGCTCGGCGACACGAAGATAGTCGCAATGGCGAAGAACCCGGCCTGGTACCCGCCGCAGTCGGTGCGTGCTGAGCACGCGGCCGATGGCGACCCGTTACCACGCATCGTGCCGCCGGGTCCGGAAAATCCGCTGGGCACGAGAGCGATGCGACTGTCGTTACCGGGCTACCTGATTCACGGCACGAACAGGCCTGCGGGTGTCGGTATGCGCGTTTCACACGGCTGCATACGCATGTTCCCCGAAGACATCGAATTCCTGTTTCAGCACGTCAATGTCAATACGCCGGTGCGCATCATCAACGTGCCGGTGAAGCTCGGCTGGGACGGCGAGACGCTCGTCGCCGAGGTGCATCCCGTACTCGAGTCGCCGCAGCCGCTGGTCGATGCATCACTCAAGCAAATCGAGAAACTGGATGCCGACGTCGAGCTGCCGGATCCGGATATACATAGCAAGGAACCGCTGACGCAGATTACCGAGCAGTTCATAGCCGTAACCTCGGAGCGCGCCGGACAGTTGGACTGGGGTCTTGTGGAGTTGCTGGTCGCACGCTCTGACGGCATTCCCGAGACCGTCGGCATCAGCATAAAAAACGCCGCGACAAGCGCGGCGTCTGAATAACTAATTTCGTAGTCTTACGCTACTAATACAATCTTATTTTGACATCGACTTCTGGAACATGCGTTCCATGCTAGCCTTGTTAGCTTCACAGCAAGCTTGTGATGAGGTTGCAGCAGACATTGCGCGATCAGCCGTGCTCTGTGCAGCGGAAGCTGCCTGAGAAGCACGATCGGCAGCTGCGCGAGCAGCTTCAGCAGCAGAGGCTGCAGAAGCAGCGTCAGCGGCAGCACGGTCAGCCGTTGCCTTAACATCATCGAGCCCGGTTGTTGCACAACCAGCGGCCATTGCTACGAAGAGCGCAAGTGCGCTTGCTCTTAATGCGGTGTTTTTCATTTTGGAAGGTTCCTTTGTGGGTAAAACTGCAGGCGCATTATTTAACAAACTGTCCGAAGCTGCAATGAAAACTACTGTTTTTCCTCAATAATGTCGTATAAAAGCGACAGAATCAGTCGGTTTCAGTCCGGATTGCTCAGGCCGGTGATCTTCGAGGGCATAGCCTGCACGATATAGAGCATGGAGAGGCCGTAACCCGGCCCCTCATCATCAAGCGTTGACACCGGCAAATATCGTACGTTCCCGGGACCGACGTCTGCGGCCGGCATGGTTGCATCCTTGATCTGCCAGGCGGAGCCATCGTGAATTTCCGTCCATGCGTGACCGAAGGCGAGTGTTTCGAGTGTGTCGTCGAGAAGCAGAACGCCGACTATGACCCGCGCAGCATAGCCGTTGGAGCGGGCCAGTGCTGCCAGTAAAACCGCATGCTCGGTACAGTCGCCTTCGCCCGATTCCGCAACCTGTGACGCGAGGTCGAAACCTCGCGAGTAGGACTTGTTACCGATGTGTTCGTGGACGTAGGTAACAATTTCGTCAACCGCTGGCCTGCGTTCATGCCTTGAACGCAGATCTTCGCCAAGCCTCTGTACCGAGGCTTCTTCGAAGTCTATGACGAAGGAGTTGATTCGATGCTGCTTGTCAGGTTGCGCGGCTATTGTCGGTCTGCGTGCGAACTCTATTTGAACGGTACTTTTATCGAAGCTGACTATCTGTACCCCATTCACTGCTGACAATGAGGCGATCGCGAACGTCGGTTCACCAATATGCAGGATCGAACGCACGGACTCGCCGAGTCCCACGGTCTCGTTGGTTGCGCGTTCCACCACGATACGTGCCATGTACGGGAGCTCGTCATTTGCGGTGACAACAGCCGACGGCTGGAATGCGCATGCAAACGCCAGGAGGATCCTGATGGTATTACGCATCATTCGAGTATGGAGCCATTCGACCACACGCGGCGGATATCTATCGTCACCGGTCCGATGGACATTTGTGCCTCGAACATGTTGCCGGACTCGTCAAAACGGCCGGACATATTTATTGGACCGAGACTAATAATGCCCTGGCGTTCGGTTTCGGCATCGTCCCTTGTCAGCGTGGAATCGAGAAAACGTGTCGGATCTGCGGTCGGGACCCAGACTT
>RCNE010001582.1_pt1 | contig 12313 bp, 8 predicted proteins | sample 2041361 | NCBI WGS metagenome assembly RCNE01 (sample SAMN09708229, study PRJNA481090) | Marine sediment metagenome, whole genome shotgun sequencing project.
CTAGATATTGGAAGTAAAATTTATATTACTGAATTGGAGAACGAAGATTACTCATTCTTACACCCAGACAATACCGTTGTTTGCCAAGTAAGACGTAGTAGATTGGCTATTGTTGATGAGGTAGAAGAAGAAGAAGGTGAAGAAACTGCAGAAGGAGCAGAAGGAGCAGCAACTACCGAAGGTGGAGATGCACCAGCAACCGAAGGCGGAGCAAAAGAATAGATATAAAACTATTTCAAATATTAAAAAAGCATTCTTTTACAGAATGCTTTTTTTATTTTTACACAAATGATGAGCAATGTGTACGTTTTTAAAAAGATGGCTTGGTTTTGGTAATACCATTGAAAAAGAGGAAATAGATATCATGAAAAAATTCTTAATCGTTGGCTTAGGAAACATCGGTGAAAAATATGCTGATACTAGACATAATATAGGTTTTAAAATTTTAGATCATCTCGTTAAGTCTGAAGACATTGCGTTTGAAACTTTAAAACTTGGTGACTTAGCTACATTAAAAATAAAAGGACGCACACTCATCTTTCTAAAGCCCAGTACTTACATGAATCTTAGTGGTAAGGCTGTGAAATATTGGTTAGAAAAAGAAAAAATTCCATTAGAAAATCTATTGGTTATTACTGATGATCTCAACTTACCTTTTGGTTCTCTAAGATTAAAGATAAAAGGTAGTGATGGTGGGCATAACGGTTTAAAAGATATTCAAGATAAGTTACAGACTACAAAATACAACCGTTTTAGATTTGGTATAAGTGATGAATTTAACAAAGGTAGACAAATAGATTATGTGCTTGGAGACTGGAGTGACGAGGAAAATTCGAAATTAGAAGAGCGTTTCAAAATTTCTTCAGAACTTATAAAGTCATTTGCATTGGCTGGTATAAACAATACCATGAATCAGTTTAATGGAAAATAAAAAAGACTGCATTTAGCAGCCTTTTTTATGATTGAAGAAATAAACTATTATTAGTTTACTATTATCTTCTGGTTTAAAACTTTAGTTCCATTTTTGATTTTCATTAGATAAACTCCAGATTGCACTTGTCCTAAATCAATGTTTTGATTAAAACTTGGTTCTGATCTAAATTGTTTCTCAAGAATTTGCCTTCCATTAATATCGAAAACCAGAATATCAATACTATTTGAAGCAGGATTATCAATTACCACATTGAAACTACCTTGATTAGGGTTAGGGTAGATCGAAAACTTATTAAGTTCTATATCATCTGTTACAGAAAGTGTCATTTGTCCACAAATATCTAATGACCAACTATCTATAGTCCCTGTATCTTGTCCGGCTCCATCGGCAACATTTAAGGTCCATGTACCAGCAGAGGTTTCGTCATTAAATACTGATAATACTTCTTCAGGACTAAAAGAACCCGTAAATGGTGCGGCACTTCCTTGAATAGGGTTAGCTGCGTCATCATCAAATACTGTTGAAATATAATTATTTCCGCCTCCTCCGTTTTCCTGTGATAAAATTACGGTTGTTCCAATTGGGCTTGTTAGAATTAACGTTAAATCGCCATCATAAGTATGTGTAATATTTACAGTGACATTAACATCTGTAATAGTATTAGCATCCGTAACATCAATACTTGAATTAACACCACCATTTTGATTATCGGGAATATCAACTGGTGTGTCCATAGAAGCATATAATCCGCATTCAATGTCACATACGTCTCCAACACCATTATTATTAACGTCAGATTGATTTGTATTTGGCGTCATCGGACAATTATCATTTATATTTAATATCGTATCTCCATCAATATCATCATCACACACATCTCCAATACCATCGTTATCAAAGTCTGCTTGGTCTGCATTAGCAGTATCAACACAGTTATCAGCATCATCTGGCACGCCATCGCTATCACTATCTGCCTGTGGTATGCCACATATATCTAACGACCAACTATCTATATTACCAGTATCTGCCCCAGCTCCATCAGCAACATTCAAGGTCCAAGTACCTCCAGAGTTTTGGTTATTAAAAACTGATAATACTTCTTCAGGACTAAAAGCACCCGTAAATGGCGCTGTGCCTCCTTGTATAGGATTAGCTGTATCATCATCAAATACTGTTGAAATATAATTATCTCCGCCTCCTCCGTTTTCTGCTGATAAAATTACTGCTGTACCAGACGGACTTGTAAGAATTAAAGTTAAATCACCATCAAAAGTGTGCGTAATATTTACGGTTACATTCACATCAGTAATTATAGATGTTGATGGAATATTAATTACTGAATTAACCCCAGAACTATTAGCATCTGGTATACTTAAAGGTGTATCTACAGAATCAAAAACTAAACATGAAATATTAGCCGTTGTGAAACTTGCTTGAGCATAAGCACCAGATCCACAATCGTTCACTCCTCTAACACGCCAAAAGTATTGTGTTTCTACCATTAAGGAATTTGCAGTAAAACTCGGGTCATTTACAACCGTACCAGCAACGATATTTGTAAAGGCAACGTCTGTAGCAATATCTATCTCGTAAGCAGTTGCATTAGGTTCTGCAGCCCAAGAGAACATTGCATTATCTGCTTGTACACTTGTTGACCCATTTGTTGGAGTCAATAAATTTAATGCTGCAAAATTGCTATCAAAAACGTTAAATTCTAATTCCACTGTTTTTATAATTGTACCAGAAGTACCAACCAATTGATATGGGTAATTACCTACTGCTAAACTACCAATACCTGCAATAGTAACAGTTACATTTGTACCATCTACACTAGCAGTTGATGGCGAAAAGCTAGCTGTTGTACTAGCTGGTAAACCGGTTGTGCTAAATGTTGTTGGATCTGAAAAGCCTAAAAATGTATTGTATGTAAAATTATAAACAACATCATTTGGCGAACATACATCTACTGAGTTATTTGCAACATTTAATACAAAATCCGATTGCTGTAATGTAATATTCGAAGCGCTTATAGCATAGAAAATATTATTATTTCCTTCAACTTTTACTCTAACCATTGATGAATTACCACCAGTTATAGGTACAGTTACAGAATGAGAACCGTCGTTTGGTACATCTGATGCCATAACAAAAGGAAATGTAAAACCACCATCTGTAGAAAGTAATATATTAACGGTTGGTGTATTTACTGCACCACTATCTGTACCAGCAACATCCCAAGTTACGGTTTGGTTAGAACCTGCATCCCAAGTTTCGTTAGTTGTTTGCGAAGTCACAACAAATGGACCAGCAGTACCTTCTACATTAACAGTCATTGTATCAAAATCACTTTGAGGTGTTTGTCCTACTCCATTCGCTTCACTTCTATCTCTCACTATTAATGCAAAGTTCAAAGCTCTTCCTACATTAGAAACCGTTTCCCATGACGAATTATCAGCTGTTTCAACAGGATTAGTTTCTGTTAGCTGACCTGCAATAACACGCTCAATGATTGGCATATAACGATCTGTAGATGTACTTGGAGGTCTAGATCTCCATACAGCTCCTGTTGTTTTATTTGGTCCGAAATTGCCGTTGGTTGTAGTCCCATCATCTATTTGTTCCCAAGTATAAGTTAATACATCACCTGTATTTGCATCTGTTGCTGCACCTTTTAATATAAAAGCGGTCCCAGTAGGAATAGTATAATCGGTACCTGCATTTGCAACTGGTGCATTATTAGTTATTGCTGTTCCTACCCAACAGGTTCTTGTTTCTAAATTATTTAATATTTGATTAATAGTGAAATAATGAAAATAAGGGTCTGAATGATCTTGTACATCATTTCCACCAGTAATACCAGCATAACCCATTATTGTAGTTCCACTACCAGGTTCAGCGTTCACTCCTTGACCTTCATTATTTGTTGAGAACGTATGATTTCCTCCCATCTGGTGACCCATTTCGTGTGGTACATAATCAATATCAAAGAAATCTGCCATGTATGGACCGCCATCATTATCTACAAATGTATGCGCAGAAAAACCACTTCCCTTTTGCCCATCAACACAAACACAACCAATACAACCTGCGTTACCGTTATTACCTGCAAAAGTAAAGAGATGCCCTATGTCGTAATTTGCTTCACCTACATTAGCTGTTAAACTTGTTTGAAGATCACCATTAAGATCTCCGCCATAAGGATCAGAACCAGCATTCGGAAAAATAATTTCAGTACCTGTTACTAATGTAAACGTAACAGCCATATCAACTTCAAAGACTTCGTTAACTCTATTTAATGTAGAAACTACCTGAGCTAAGGCATCTGCTTGCGCATTTCCATTTCCAGCATTGCCATCATCCCAAAAATTAGTGTATTCTCCAGTAGTTGAAATTGCAATTCTTAATGTTCTTAAAATTTGGTCGTTAGCATCTCTACTGGCTAACCCATTAGTATTAAAAGGTAAATATTCATCTTCAGTTAAACATTTAAATTCTTTTAAACCTTCTGTTTTCGCATCTCTACTATATACGATATAAGAAGTGTTATCCGTTTTACTTAATGGAACCGTAAAGTTCATTGGTGCATCTGGATATGTTGTTAGCGTTTGTAAACCTTGTGGAGTGACACTAAAACGTGCTCTTGTACCAGGATGCTCTGTACTAAATCCTAAATAAGTTTTAATATTTGGATATAATTGAGATAACGCTTCCGACAATAACTGAGTTTCTACAACCATAAATTGTTCTAATTCTCCTTTCAAATTAGGAAGGTAAACTCTAGAATTAGATATTGAAGTTGACGTAGAACGCATAGGTGCATTCTCAAGTTCTACTTTAAAAGCATTTAAATCTAAACGATACGTTTGATAAAATTTTTGGTTTAGTTCGGTCTGATTGCCATTAACATTCAAATCTGTTCTATTCGTTTTTTGCCAATAATCCTGTTGAGCTACTCCGGAAAATACCGATAAAAATAGGGATAATGACAAAACAAAATGTAGCTTTGTTTTCATAAGTTCTTGGGTAGAAAATTAAATTCCTCGAATTTATGATTTTTCTAACAAACACTAATTATAATATCAAAAAAATATTGAAAACCGATAATAATAAGAGTTTGATTACGAATTCAGCAAAAGTAACTACGATAGGAACCTTCGACGGCATACATATTGGGCATCAAAAAATACTCAACCGTGTTGTGAAACTTGCCGAAAAACAAAACTATACTCCTGTTGTTTTAACCTTATTTCCGCATCCAAGAATGGTGCTTCAAAAAGATAATTCCATTAAATTACTTAATACTATTACAGAACGGATAGAATTATTAAAATCTTTTGGGATTAGAAATGTTATCGTAAAAGAATTCACTAACGACTTTGCGAACCTTTCAGCTAAGGATTATGTGAAAACTATTTTAGTTGATGAGTTAAACACAAAACAAATAGTTATTGGTTACGATCATCACTTCGGGAAAAACAGAAGTGCCAACATAAAAGACTTAAATAAATTTGCCAAATTATATGATTTTAAGGTTGAAGAAATTTCTGCACAAGACATTAAAGACATTACTATAAGTTCTACAAAAATTAGAAATGCATTAGATAATGGTGAAATCACATTGGCAAATTCATTTCTAGGGTATAATTTTTTTATAACAGGTACTGTAATTAAGGGCAAAGGTGTAGGTAGAACTATAAATTTTCCAACAGCAAATATATTTATTAAAGAACCGTACAAATTAGTTCCTCATGATGGTGTTTATGTCGTAAAATCTTATTTTGAAAACAAGGTCGCATATGGTATGATGAATATTGGAACGAATCCTACAGTAAATGGCAAAACAAGATCTATTGAAGTTCATTTTTTTAATTTTAATACATCTATTTATGATGCTGAATTAAAAATTGAATTTCTCAAACGTCTTCGAAGTGAGAAAAAATTCAAAAATCTTGAAGCCTTAAAAACACAGCTTAAAAAAGACAAAAAGCAGGCTTTAGATTTCATCAACACCTTAAATGAATAAATTTCTATTCAAACATATAGACAACTCAGCACTCATAGTTTTTAGAATCGTCTTTGGTTTATTGTGTTTTTTAGAATCCTTTGGCGCTGTATTTACAGGCTGGATACGTCGTACTTTAATAGAACCTAAATTCACATTCTCTTTTATTGGTTTTGAATGGCTCCAACCATTACCTGGCGATTGGATGTATGTCTATTATATTGTCATGGCAATTTTTGGGTTGCTTATTATGGTAGGCTATAAGTATAGATTAAGTGTATTAATGTTTGCAGTAATGTGGACGGCCACTTATTTTATGCAGAAATCGTCATACAATAATCACTACTATTTATTAGGTATACTAAGCTTCTTAATGGTTCTTATACCAGCAAATCGCTATGCATCCTTAGATGTAAAGTTTAATCCATCTCTAAAAAGGATTTCGATGCCAAGTTGGTGTAAATGGGTTTTTGTATTACAATTATTTATTCTTTATTCGTATGCTTCTATCGCAAAATTATATCCCGATTGGTTAGATACTTCGGTCGTGTCAATATTAATGAAAGGCAAAGCCAGTTTTCCATTAATTGGTGAACTTTTACAGCAAAAGTCCGTACACTATTTTATTGCCTATGGAGGCATTTTGTTTGATGGACTTATAATTCCTTTGTTATTATTTAAACGGACAAGGAAGTATGCATTTTTTGCTTCAATATTTTTTCATTTGTTTAATTCTATTGTTTTTCAAATAGGCATTTTCCCTTATTTATCTTTAGCCTTTAGCTTGTTCTTTTTTAATCCTAAAATTATCAGAGACTTATTCTTAAAGAAAAAAGAATTTTACAATGCTAACGAAGTTATTACTCCAAAATATAATACTGTTTTAGTAAGTTTATTTTTGGTTTATTTCTTAATTCATATTGCACTTCCGTTAAGACATCATTTTTTTGAAGACGATGTACTTTGGACCGAAGAAGGCCACAGACTATCTTGGCGAATGATGTTGCGTGCAAAAAGCGGAAGCGTCACTTATTCCGTTATTGATGAAGAAACCAATACTCCTATTGCTATAAAACTCGACGACTACCTCACAAAAAAACAGCAACGTGGTGCAAGTACAAAGCCAGATATAATTTGGCAATTCTCGCAACGTTTAAAACAAGATTTTGCTGAGAAAGGTAAAACAGTTAAGGTCTTTGTAAGAGCTTACGTCAGCGTAAACGGAAAACCTTCAAAACAATTCATTGACCCAAAAGTTGATATTGCTATTGAGGACTGGTATCATTTTAAACATCATGATTGGATATTGCCTTCAAAATAGCCTTCGTTTTATTTTTATCTGGTTAAAATCTTTTTACATTTGTTTCTTGTTTTTACTGCGCTAGTTGTCGCAAAATCAAAATCAGAGATATGCTACAGGTTAATTTTATTAGAGAGAATAAAGAAGACATCATTAGACGTTTAGCTAAACGAAATATTGATGCTACTGAAATGATTAATAAGGCTATTTCATTAGATGAAGACCGAAAAGCGATTCAAACTAGCTTAGATAATACAAAAGCAGAATCTAATACTTTATCTAAAGAAATTGGTAACTTATTTAAATCTGGCGAAGTCCAAAAAGCAAATCTCCTAAAGGAAAAAACGACGCAGTTAAAAGAATCTACCAAGACTTTTGAACAAGAGCTTAATGATAAAGTTGATGCATTGACTGAATTACTATATAAAATTCCTAATGTACCACATGAATCTGTACCTAAAGGAAATTCAGAAGAAGATAACGAAGAAATCTTTAAAGAAGGAGATATTCCTACTTTACATAGCGATGCTCAACCACATTGGGAGCTTACCAAAAAATATGATATCATAGATTTTGAACTTGGTAATAAAATTACTGGTGCTGGTTTTCCGGTTTACAAAGGAAAAGGCGCAAGATTACAACGTGCATTAATCGCCTATTTTTTAGACAAAAATACAGCCGCTGGTTATACAGAATACCAATTACCGCTTTTAGTAAACGAGGCATCTTGTTATGGCACTGGGCAATTACCAGACAAAGAAGGACAGATGTATCACGATTCTCGCGATGATTTATATTTAATCCCAACTGCAGAAGTACCTGGTACAAATGTGTTTAGAGATGTATTACTGAATGAAGCAGAATTACCTGTTAGCATTACTGGTTATACACCATGTTTTAGACGTGAAGCCGGAAGTTATGGCGCACATGTACGTGGATTAAATAGATTGCATCAATTTGACAAAGTGGAAATTATTCGTGTAGAGCATCCTGATAATTCTTATAAGGCTTTTGATGGTATGATAGAACATGTGAAAGACATTTTGCGCGAACTTAAGTTACCATATAGAATATTAAGATTATGCGGAGGAGATACTGGTTTTCCTTCTGCAATGACTTACGATTTTGAAGTCTTCTCTACAGCACAAGATCGTTGGTTAGAAATTTCTTCAGTTTCTAATTTTGAAACCTATCAGGCAAATCGTTTAAAATTACGATTCAAAAATAAAAATGGTAAAAATGAACTATGTCATACCCTAAATGGGAGCTCACTGGCATTGCCAAGAGTTTTAGCCGGAATATTAGAAAATTATCAAACCGAAAATGGTATTAAAATCCCAGATGTTTTAGTACCATATACTGGTTTTGACATGATTTCGTAACTACTTGATTTTTCTCGTATTTTCATTGTTTTGTTAAAAGTTTGTGTTTTTTGTCGATTATTTATGTATTTCTTCGTTTATTTTATTTATTTTTAGCAAGTTCGTAGTCCCAAACTAGAATTAACCTATATATGAAAAACTTAAAACGAATTGTATTACTCGTTTCATTAATTGTTATGGTAAGCAAAGTTTTGTTTTAACTATATATTAGTAATAGTATACTATTAAGACACCTAACAAAGTAATTGAATCATATTTATAACGAATAATGGTTAATAGCACATTTATTTTGCTGGTCAAAATGCCTAAACGTAAAGTTTAGGCATTTTTTTATGAAGTGATTTAACTAACATTTACAATATCTAGAATCCTCATTTGTTATATTTACACAAACTGTTTTATGCAAAGGATTTTTTTATTCATACTTGTTATATTCGGACTCAATTTTGGGATTGCTCAAAATAGTGAAGTGCTTGCGGATAGCTATTACAAAAAAGGTGAGTTTAAAAAAGCACTTATTATTTACCAAAACCTTAATAAAGAAAAACCGTACAGCTACAAATACATCTTTAGATTAGTAGAAACGCATCAGCAGTTAGAACAATATGATGAAGCCGAAAACATACTAGTTCAGCGCTTATCAAAAAGACAAAACCCAACTTTGTTGGTTGAGCTAGGATATAACTTTCAACTTAAGGATAGTTTAGATAGAGCCCATAAAATCTACGAAGAAGCAATCTCCTACATAGACGAAAAACCAAATTACATTTATAGCATTGCAAAAAAGTTTGAAGATCATTCTTTATTAGATGAAGCCATTCGTGTTTATACTAAAGGGAAATTGCTCACACCAGACAAAGATTATAGCATACAGTTAGCACGTATCTATGGTGACCAAGGCAATATTGAGCAAATGTTTACTAATTATATAGACTATATCGCTTACCGACCAAATTACCTCAACAATATAAAACGCGCTATTAGTGATTTCATTTCTGAAAATAAAGAGAACGAAAACAACACCTATTTAAGACGTGCATTATTGAAAAAAATTCAGCAAGAACCAAATCCATATTGGTACGAAATGCTCAGTTGGTTATACGTGCAAGAGAAAGCATATAACAAATCTTTTATTCAAGAAAAAGCGCTTTATAAACGTAATCCAGAAAGTTTAGATCGCATCATAGAATTAGCCCTTACAGCACTTGGTGATACTGATGATGATACTGCAAAAGACATCTTTAATTATATCTTAGAAACCACACAAGATGCAGGTGCGGCTTTAACTGCACATCAATATATTTTAGATATAGACACTAAAAATGCATCTGCAAAAGAATTGAAGCATATTGATGAGACTTATAATAATTTATTTAAAGAATTCGGTAAATCTGAGCTAACACTTCCACTACAATTAGCATATGGCAAATTCTTAGCATTCCACCAAAAAGACACTAAAAGTGCGACTTCATTTCTGAGGAAAAGTTTAAAACTGAATATTTCCCAATTTCAAGAAGCAAAAGTTAAATTGTTATTGGCTGATATTTTAGTGCTTCAAGAAAAATTTAATGAAGCATTAATCTTCTATTCTCAAATTCAGGCGAATTTAAAAAACAGTACTATTTCACAAGAAGCACGGTTTAAAGTTGCAAAAACAAGCTATTATAAAGGTGATTTTGATTGGGCAGAGTCGCAACTTAAAATCCTTAAATCTTCAACCTCGCAGCTCATTGCTAATGATGCTTTGGATCTAAAATTATTGATTTCAGATAATAAATTTGAAGACAGTACACAAACAGCACTAAAATATTATGCCAAAGCAGACTTGTATAACTTTCAGAATAAAACTGATGAAGCCATTTCGCTTTTAGATAAAATTTTAGAAGAACACAAAGGAGAAAGTATCACAGACCAAGCACTTTTTCAGCAAGCCAAACTCTTTGAAAAGAAAAAACAATACAACAAAGCCGAGTCCAATTATCTGCTAATAATTAAAGATTATAGAGAAGACATCTTAGCGGATGATGCGCATTATTTTTTAGCAGAACTTTACAACACACATTTGGCAAAACCCGAACAAGCCAAACCGCTCTACGAAAAAATAATCTTTGAGTTTGAAGACAGTATTTATTTTGTTGAAGCTCGTAAGAAGTTTAGGATGCTGAGAGGAGATACTATTAATTAAGATATGCTTACTGACATTAATCCGAAATTACCAATGCGTAACAAAAATGTTACGAGAAAATTCTACTTAAAAAAACTGGGGTTTAAAGAATTTGGAAATGCCGACTATGATAGTTATTTAATGATTGCAAAAGACCAAATTCAAATTCACTTCTTTGAATTTAAAGAGAATTACGGACAAGTATATATCCGAACAGACAATATTGACAGATTTTATCAATTATTATTAGATAATAAAACAAGTATTCACCCAAATGGACCGTTAGAAATTAAACCTTGGGGACAAAAGGAATTTTCCATATTAGATCCAGATAATAATCTATTGACTTTTGGACAAAGTATTTAAAAATTAAAAACCAAAATGATAATATACAACGTCACAGCAAACATACACAAAAGCATAGCTAAAGAATGGTTAGCTTGGATTAAAGAACACATTCCGCTAGTGTTGGCAACAGGAAAATTCAACGAAGCTAAGCTCACCAAAGTTTTGGTAGAAGATGAAGAAACAGACACCTATTCTATTCAATATAGGTCATATTCTAGAGCGGCTTTGGATGCATATTATACACAAGATGCTGAACGTTTAAAACAAGACGGATTAGAACGCTTTGCTGATAAAATGTTAACCTTTAGAACAGAACTCGAGGTCATTGATGAGTATGCAGTAAATTTTAAATAACTGTATCACCTAAAAAAGTAACAACTCTGTGTAGCTCTGCGTATCTTTGTGTAACAAATAATTAAAAAAGTCTTGTATTCGTGGCAAACCATAACCAAGTAAGAGCAAAAAAACATCTAGGTCAACACTTTTTAGAAGACGAATCTATTGCACAAGACATAGCAGGTAGTTTATCTTTTGAAGGCTATAACGATATCTTAGAAATTGGTCCAGGAATGGGAGTACTAACCAAATACTTACTCAAAAAAGACACGACTACACACGTTATTGAAATTGATAGAGATTCCGTAGCATACCTAAAAAACAACTACCTAAATCTAGCTGATAGAATTATAGAACAAGATTTTTTAAAATACGATTTAAGTCTCGTTTTTAAAGACAAGCCTTTCGCTATCATTGGTAATTTTCCTTATAATATTTCTTCTCAAATTCTATTTAAAACTTTAGAATTAAGACATCAAATTCCTGAATTTTCAGGTATGTTTCAAAAAGAAGTTGCATTACGTATTTGTTCTAAAGAAGGCAACAAGGTTTATGGCATTTTATCTGTATTAACCCAAGCATTTTATGATGCAGAATATCTATTTACGGTTCCGCCAACGGTTTTCAATCCACCACCAAAAGTAGATTCTGGTGTGTTATTTCTAAAAAGAAAAGCGAACTTTAAATTGCCTTGTGATGAAAAGCTGTTTTTTAGAGTGGTAAAAACCGGGTTTCAACAACGGAGAAAAACATTACGAAATAGTTTAAAAACTTTTAATCTATCGGATAATTTAAAAGCAAATACTATATTTGGGCAGCGACCAGAACAATTAAGTGTTTCAGAATT
>RCNE010001583.1_pt1 | contig 12312 bp, 8 predicted proteins | sample 2041361 | NCBI WGS metagenome assembly RCNE01 (sample SAMN09708229, study PRJNA481090) | Marine sediment metagenome, whole genome shotgun sequencing project.
CTCGTGACCCGCTGCGCGGGGCAGTGCCGCAACGCCGCCCATGAAGGTTCCACAAATACCGAGAATATGTAAGTGCATAGCGCCTCAGGACACCACGACAGGTGCCGGATCGATGGCCGAATACAAGAACAGCTGCAGGACAAATACAGTCATGGCAATTACCACCCCGAGATACCAGTGCCGGTCTATTGTTCGGGAAATGATATGCCCTTCAACCGGAATGGACCACAACAGAATCAGCGTCACTATCATGCCCGCCAAATTTTCGCGAACAAAAATCGACAACAGAGCGTCGCAAATCACGACAATCAAGCTCAACAACGCACCACAGCCAATTACCGCTGTTATCGCTTGCAGCAACCGCGCGCTCTTTCCGGATGCGACAATGATCGCCGCATAGCAGGATAGTCCAACGACCCCCGTCAGCATTCCCACGACGAAGTCCTTCTGATCGAGCTCCGGGGTCGCCAGCGTCATGACCATGCCGGCAAGCAGCCAGAATGCAATCGCAAGCGCAAACAGCACGTTGGAATGCGGGATCGCGTCCGGGCCTTTTTGCAGGCGGATGATGTCAAGCAATGTTCGAATGAGTTCCAGCACGAGGTAAAGTGGTTCCCTGACTCCGGTCTTTCGAGGTTCGCATGTTAACCTGTGCGCCCGAATCTCGCTCGCGCCTGTTACATGCCTCATTACGCCTTCATCGATCAACCCGACACGCTGGTGCAAGCAGTCAGTGAGCATGAGCGAATTGGTGTCGATACCGAATTCATGCGCGAGAAAACCTACTTCGCGCAGCTCTGCCTCGTGCAGATATCGACTCCCGACGAAATCTACTGCGTTGATCCTCTCTCGGATGGCGAACACCGCGACTTCTGGAGGGCGTTGCTGGCTCGCAACTGGGTCGTGCATTCAGCGCGGCAGGATATCGAAGTCATCTGGCAGTTGGCCGGCGTGATGCCGGCTGCGATTTTTGACACACAGATCGCCGCCGGGCTGCTCGGATACCCCGCGCAGATGGGATATGCGGGCCTCGTAAAAGAGCTGTTCGATGCCGACATGGACAAATCGCATACCCGCGCCGACTGGACCCGACGACCTCTGAAAGAAGCGTGGCTGCAATATGCCGCCGAGGACGTCGAACACCTGCTGCCTGCTCACGAGCTGCTGGGTGAACGGCTCGAACGCGAGGGGAGACTGGAGTGGGCACACCAGGACGCTGCCCTGCTGCTGAATCCAGGCCTGTACGAAGTCGGTGACGGTCAGGCCATCGAGCGCTTGAAAGGGGCGAGAAATCTACGTGGTCGGCGACGCGCCGCGGCGGCGCGGCTGGCAACCTGGCGAGAGGCGGAAGCCATACGCCGCGACAGACCACGCCAGTGGATCGCGCGCGATAATGTGCTGCTCGATATTGCGAACAAATTGCCGGCAACGGAACAAGAACTGGCGGCGCTCGACGGCATCCCGCCGAAACTCGTCAGCCGGGTCGGCAAGCAGCTGTTGCAGGAGGTAGCAGCATCGGCGGCGGACGCCAACGACTACAATCCGCCGGGCGCACCCACGGAGCTGCAAAAATCACTGCTCAAGGACATGCAGGCGCGAGTAGCGAAGTGCGCGGAGAGCCTCGGTCTCGCCGCAGAGACCATCGCATCAAAGCGTGAACTCGCGGCTATCATAATTTCCGGGTCGCGAGAGTCACGCGTATTTCAGGGCTGGCGCGGCGAACTCATCGGTAAGGAACTGGTCTCATTGCTGTAGCGCGATGCCCGTGCGCGTTGCAGTCATCGTACAGTCCAGGAAATCTCTATTTGAGTGACACTCTATGCGAAGTTTAATACCTGTCCTGATGCTCGCCGCAGCTATTTCAGCCTGCTCTGGCGGTGGAAGTGATAGCCAGCCCACGGTCGCACCGCAACTGCCGACGATCTCGATCGCAGATGCATCGGCGGTTGAAGGCGATGACGGTACTGCACTGCTGGAGTTCGTAGTAACGCTGTCGCGCGCCAGCACAGCGGCAGTCAGCGTTGCGTACGCGACGTCGGATTCGGGTGCCACTGCGAGCAGTGACTACGAGCCGTCAAACGGCACGTTGACGATTCCGGCTGGCAACGTATCGGCGACAATTTCAGTCGAAGTTATCGGCGACATGAACAGCGAACCCGATGAAACACTGACCGTCACGCTGAGCGGCCCAAGTGGCGCTAATATCGCCGACGGCAGCGCAATCGGGACCATTGAGAATGACGATGCCACGGCGATGTTCGGTCTTAGTAATCGGCCTGATAATCAAACCTGTGTTGCGCCAGAGCGGCCCGGCGCGATTACTGACATAAGCTCCGAGGACGCGTTCCCGACTCTCGCCAACCTCGCTGCGCCGATCAATTTGGTTTTCGAACCGACGGCTGATCCCCGCTGGTTTATCGTGCTAAGGGGCGGACAAATTGTGACGCTCGACCCCGATAACCCGACCTCGGTAAGCACCTTCATTGACATCTCGCCCAGCGTTGTTACCAACGGTGAGGGCGGGCTGCTGAGCATGGACTTTCACCCGGACTACCCGAATACGCCGGAGATCTTTCTGTCCTACACGCGCGCCGGCGGCGCAACGTCGATGCGCTCGGTTGTTACAAGAGTCATTCTCGACAATATCCTCACGCCCGGACCCATTGGCTCAGGCAGCGTAGAGCAGGAAATTATCTCGGTCGATCAGTTCGCCAGCAACCACAACGGTGGTGATATTGCGTTCGGTCCGGATGGCTTTCTTTACTTCGGGCTGGGTGATGGCGGCGGTGGCGGCGACCCACAGGAAACCGGTCAGGACAGGACTAATCTCCTCGGGTCCTTCCTGCGCCTGGATGTCACCGGCCCCTCGGTCTCCTTCCCGTCCGTTCCCTATGCTATTCCGACCGGCGTCGAGGGAAATCCGTACGCAGACCAGCCGAAGTGTGGTCCGGGACTGAACAACTCGAACAATTGTCCCGAAATCTATGCCTGGGGCGTACGCAACCCGTTCCGCTGGTCGTTTGACTCGGTCACGGGGGAACTGTGGGCCGGTGACGTTGGCCAGAACGCGTTTGAAGAAGTGGACATCATTGAGCGCGGCAAAAACTATGGCTGGGACTGCCGCGAGGGCTTCAGCACTTTTGAAACCGGCGGTTGCGACGGTGACTACACAGATCCTGTGTATGACTATCCCCACAGTCAGGGAAATTCGATTACGGGCGGCGTGGTCTATCGCGGATCGGCAATCAGTGGTCGCGTCGGTGAGTATATTTACGGCGACTACGGATCAAGTCGCATCTGGGCGTTGCGCTCTGACGGCCAGGGGGGCTACGTTAACGAGCAGTTGCTGGACGGGCCTGAAAGGCCAGTGGCATTTGCTGCCGATGCTGCGGGTGAGGTGTATTACGCGAGCATCAACACCGGCCGTATTATGAAACTGGTGCCGGGCGCCGGCGGCAGCGGCAATACGATTCCCACCCTGCTGTCTGAGACCGGCTGCGTCGACCCGACGGATATCACACAGCCTTATGCCGGGTTGCTTCCCTATGATCTCAACGCACCGTTTTGGTCAGACGGTGCCGGCAAAACCCGCTTCCTCGGATTGCCAAACGGCACAACCATTACGATCGACGACCAGGCTGTCGGCGACCAGGACGACTGGCAGTTCCCGATTGGCACCGTCATCGTCAAGAATTTCGAACTGAACAGCAACCTGATTGAAACCCGCCACCTGATGCGTCATCCGGACGGCATCTGGGCTGGTTACACCTACGAGTGGAACGCCCAGCAAACCGAAGCGACACGGGTGGTCGGTGGCAAAACTGTGGAGATCGCCGGCCAGGACTGGGTATTTCCGAGCGAAGCACAATGCGATCAGTGTCACACCGGTGCTGCCGGCTACGCGCTTGGGCCTGAGACGGCACAGCTCAACAAGGACTTTACGTATCCGAGTACCGGGCGTACGGACAACCAGCTGGCAACACTCGACCACGTTTTGATGTTCACGTCGCCGCTGGCTGGCACGCCGGATACCCTGCCCGCACTTGCCGACCCAATGGATACCAGCGCCGACATCGGCGATCGTGCGCGCGCCTATCTGCACACCAACTGTGCAAGTTGCCACCGCCCCGGCGGCGGCACACCGGTCGACATCGACCTGCGTTACTTCACGGCTCTGCAGGACACCGTGGCCTGCGATGCAATCCCGCAGGCGGGCAGGTTGGGAATCCCAAACGCACGAATCATTGCGCCAGGAGATGCCGGGAGCTCCACACTGGTGGCACGGATCAACCGGCGCCATGGTATCGCAGCGATGCCACCGGTCGGTTCGACCGTCATCGACGCCGCCGGTGTCGGATTACTAACAGACTGGGTTAACGGGCTGACAGGCTGCCAGTGACTAAGGCGAGCAGACGAAATGTTTGCTAGCGAGACATAAAGCGAGCGCCAGCGAGACAGTCCGCCAGCAAACATGTCGGCTGATCGCCTGATGAGGCCCGCGGAGGGGTTCTAAGTGAGCGCTTGCACCAAACGCTCGTAGACCTCGTCAATACTGCCCTCAGCGCTAATTGTGGTCAGCTTGTTGCGCTTACAGTAGTAGTTGATGAGCGGTTCGGTACTCTCTCGGTAAACAGTCAGACGATTACCGATGGTTTCCTCGTTGTCATCTTCGCGCTGAATCAACTCCCCACCCGACTCGATGCATTCAGCCAGTTCCTCCGGCGAAGAATAGTGGATATTCATCAGCTTGCCGGTGAGTGAACAGGTGCGTCGACCCGTCAGTCGTTTCATCAGGATGTCGAAATTCACGTCCATCAGCACTGCCGTGTCGAGCGGGGTGCCGATCTGGTCCAGCAACTCCTCGAGATCGAGCGCCTGCTGCGTGGTGCGGGGAAACCCGTCGAGAATAAACCCATCGGCTGTATCAGGCTGGCTCAAACGCTCGCTGATGATGCCGAGCACCACCTCGTCCGGCACCAGGTCGCCCGACTCCATGACGGACTTGGCTTTGAGCCCAAAACGCGTACCGGCGGCGACCGCTTCGCGAAGCATGTCGCCGGTCGAGATCTGCGGGATATTTCTGTCCGCCATCAGCTTTTTGGCCTGCGTGCCTTTTCCTGATCCGGGCGCGCCCAGCAGTACGATTCGCATCAGCTCGTTCTCTCTTCGAATTCCGAGGCAAAGAACGCTACCGGCTATGCGGAAGCAGGTCAATGCGTAGATGCGCGCCAATTCGGTAAATGCCGATGATCCGCAAAGCAGTTTCCGCTATGCTCTGCGCCTCTTGAGTTGTCGGCCACGGGAAACCCAGATCATGTCTGCTATGAACGCCTTTTATGCTCAATCCGGCGGTGTCACCGCTGTCATTAATGCCACGGCCTGTGGTGTTATCGAGACCGCCCGCAAGCATACGAACAAGATCGCCAACGTCTACGCCGGACGTAACGGCATCATCGGCGCGTTGACCGAGGACATGATCGACACGAGCAAAGAGAGTGCCGCGACAATTGCGGCGCTGATGTACACGCCCGGCGGCGCGTTTGGCTCCGCGCGCTACAAGCTCAAGGGTATTGAGCAGAATCGCGTCGAATACGAGCGCCTGATCGAGGTCTTCAGGGCTCACGACATCGGCTACTTCTTCTACAACGGCGGCAACGACTCGATGGACACTGCACAGAAGGTGTCGCAGATCTCGAAGAAGATGGGATTTCCGGTGACCTGTCTTGGCGTGCCGAAGACGGTTGATAACGACCTGCCGATCACCGACACCTGCCCCGGGTTCGGTTCAGTTGCGAAGTACGTGGCCGTATCGACGCAAGAGGCTGCGATGGACGTGTTGTCGATGGCCAAAACCTCAACCAAGGTATTCATCCTCGAGGTCATGGGTCGGCACGCCGGCTGGATCGCGGCGGCTGGCGGTCTCGCCGGCAAAAATCCGGAAGACGCTCCGCATATCATCCTGTTCCCGGAGATCCCGTTCAAGAAGCGCGAGTTTTTGAAGCGGGTGCGCCAGTGCGTCCGTGATTACGGCTACTGCGTCATTGTCGTCAGCGAGGGTGCTTCATTTGCCAACGGCAAGTTCCTCGCCGAGGCCGGCACACGTGACGCCTTCGGCCACGCCCAGTTAGGTGGCGTCGCACCGGTGGTCGCCAATATGGTGCGTGAAAGCCTCGGTTTCAAATATCACTATGCCATTGCGGATTATCTGCAGCGCTCGGCCCGCCATATCGCCTCCGACGTCGATGTGAAGCAAGCCTACGCCGTTGGCAAGGCAGCCGTGCAGTTCGCGTTGCAGGGCAAAACGGCCGTCATGCCGGTAATCAAGCGTGTCTCGGATAAGCCCTATCGCTGGAAGATCGAATCTGCACCGCTGGCACGCATCGCGAACAAGGAAAAGATGTTGCCACGGCGCTACATTACGAAGGACGGTTTCGGCATCACCGAAGCCTGCCGGCGTTACCTGCAACCGCTGATCAAAGGCGAAAATTACCCGCCATATATCAACGGCTTACCCAAGGTTGCCAAGCTCAAGAATCGTTCGGTGAAGCCGAGGACGGGCACGAAATTTGTGGTATGATGCGCCGCCTGCTGCGGGCGGCCTCCACAAGAATCACTAGCTAGGGGTCGGGGAGCGCACGCAGCACCTTTGCTTTGACAATGAATTTTTTGTGACCAACGCGCCCTGACGCCGGCATCAAGCTGCGGCGACGGCGGCCTCGTTTGGTCCGTTCGCTAAAAAAATCAGGAGAAGATCTGATGTCTAACGAGTTAGCCCTGTGGCTCTCGATCGGTGCGGGTGTGCTCGCAATTCTGTTCGGAGTTGTCTCAACCCAATGGATTTTGAAACAACCTGCCGGTAACGCCCGCATGCAGGAAATCGCTGCCGCAATCCAGGAAGGCGCAAAAGCCTATATGGATCGTCAGTACATGACGATCGGCCTGGTCGGTGTTGTGTTGTTTGTCATCCTGGGCTTCGCCCTCGATTGGGCAACCGCGATTGGTTTTGCGATCGGCGCTATTTTCTCGGCCCTCGCCGGGTATATCGGCATGTACGTTTCAGTACGTGCCAATGTGCGTACGGCCGAAGCGGCAAGGAAAGGCGTCAACCCGGCGCTGGACGTGGCATTCAAGGGCGGCGCGATTACCGGCATGCTCGTCGTCGGCCTCGGACTGCTCGGCGTCGCGGGCTACTACCTGATCCTCCTGAAAATGGGCTCGACAACAGACCACGCGATTCACGCGCTGGTCGGCCTCGCGTTTGGCGGCTCGCTGATTTCGATCTTCGCTCGACTGGGCGGCGGTATTTTCACCAAGGGTGCTGACGTCGGTGCGGACCTGGTCGGTAAGGTCGAAGCCGGTATTCCGGAAGATGATCCCCGCAACCCGGGTGTCATCGCCGACAACGTCGGTGACAATGTCGGCGATTGCGCCGGCATGGCCGCTGACCTGTTCGAGACCTACGCCGTAACAATCATCGCAACGATGCTGCTTGGCGGCCTTGTTGCAGTCAGCTACGGCCCCGAGGCCATTGTTTTTCCGCTGGTGCTGGGTGCCGTTTCAATTGTCGCCTCGATTATCGGTACGTTCTTCGTCAAGACCTCCGACGGCGGAAAAATCATGGGCGCTTTGTACAAGGGCATGATCGTCGCCGGCGTTCTCGCAGCTATCGCGTTCTACTTCGTCACAGACGTGATGATGGCAGGTAGCGGCATGGCGATGAGCATTTACTATTCGGCGCTGATTGGTCTGGCTCTCACCGCAGCCTTGGTCGTCATCACGGAGTACTACACGGGCACCGACTTCAAGCCTGTCAAAACGATTGCCGAAGCATCGCTGACCGGTGATGCGACCAACATCATCGCGGGCCTCGGCATCTCGATGAAAGCGACGGCGCTGCCGGTACTGGCAGTGTGTGCGAGCATCTGGGGCGCGTTTGCGCTGGCTCCGGAAGGCAATAACCTCGCCGGCCTCTACAACATCGCTATCGCCGCAACGACAATGCTGTCGATGACTGGCGTTGTCGTCGCGCTCGACGCATTCGGCCCGATTACCGACAACGCCGGCGGTATCGCCGAGATGGCAGACCTGCCTCCCGAGGTGCGTAACATCACCGACAAGCTCGACGCTGTCGGCAATACGACCAAGGCCGTCACCAAGGGCTACGCTATCGGTTCGGCAGGACTTGCCGCTCTCGTGCTGTTTGCCGATTACACCAACGCGTTGGACAAAGCGGGCATTGACGCCGTCTTTCTGCTGAATGATCACCTCGTCATCATCGGTCTGTTCATTGGCGGCCTCGTGCCTTTCCTGTTTGCCTCAATGGCGATGGAAGCGGTCGGCCGCGCCGCCAGCGCGGTTGTCGAGGAAGTGCGCCGTCAATTCCGGGAGATCGAGGGCATCATGGAAGGCACCGGCAAGCCGGACTATAGTCGTGCGGTCGATCTGCTCACGAAGGCAGCGATTCGCGAAATGATCGTACCCTCGCTGCTGCCGATCGCGGTACCACTGCTCGTTGGCCTGATCCTCGGTCCGAAAGCGCTCGGTGGTCTGCTGCTTGGCACGATCATCACCGGCCTGTTCCTCGCAATCTCAATGACGGCTGGTGGCGGCGCCTGGGACAACGCCAAGAAGTACATCGAAGACGGCAACTTCGGCGGCAAAGGTTCCGATGCCCATAAGGCAGCGGTAACCGGCGACACGGTCGGCGATCCTTACAAGGATACGGCAGGCCCCGCAATCAACCCGCTGATCAAGATCATCAACATCGTTGCACTGCTCATGGTGCCGCTGCTGTAAACAGTAATTTACGTTGTTAAATTAAAGCCGCTGGATTCGTCCAGCGGCTTTTTCGCTTTGCAGTTCATCGATAAGAGCCTGGCTACAGATTCAGCGTGCGATAGGTGCCAGTCGTTCCCGTGCCCAGCGTCGACGGTGCTTCGATGAAGTTGCCTTGCGCAAAGTCGACACCGATATCACGCAGCCAGTCAAAGTCATCCTGCTGCTCAACCTGTTCGGCAACGACGCGGAACTTCATGGTTCGCGCCAGCTTGATCATCGCGGCCACCATCTCCTGGTTAACGAGGTCGGACAGCAGGTTGCGCGTGTAGGTACCGTCAATTTTCAGGTAGTCGATCGGCAGTTGCTTGAGGCTGGAAAACGAACCAAGCCCACTGCCAAAATCATCAAGTGAAAACTCGCAGCCGATGCCGTGCAGCACTTCGATGAAACGCTGCGCTTGCTGTACATCCGATAAAATAGCCGCCTCGTTGACTTCGAAACAAATCGATGCAGGCGAGACACCCGAACGATCCAGCGCGTCAACAACAAAGTCGAGGAACGCCTCATCTGTCACCGTCTGGCCCGAAAGGTTGATTGCACAACTACGGTGCGCCGGCAACTTGATTTCGTTACTGCCGATAGCACCCAAAGCGGCATTGATCACCCAGCGATCGATCTGCGGCATCATCTGATAGCGTGTCGCGGGCTTCAGGAATTCGGCCGAGTTCGTCGCGCGGCCCTGACCGTCCGCGAGCCTGATCAACACCTCAACCGCTGGCCCCGAGTCGACCTGCCCGCCCATCGCGATGATGGGCTGCAACGCGAGTTCGAAGCTGTCCTCGTGCAGGGCGGTCTGCAACTGCCGTAGCCACTGGATATCGCCGCGCTCGCGCGCCACTGCCTCGTCGCGTGCCGAATACACGTGCACCTGACCCTTGCCCTGTTGTTTCGCCATATAACACGCTGAGTCTGCCGCACTCAGCAGGTCCTGAATCGTGCCGCTCGCATGACTGATTTCGACAAGGCCGATCGAAATGCCGATATTAAAAATCTTGTCTCGCCAGACGAATCGGTAGTCAGCAACTGCGTTACAAATATCGGTCGCAATTTTTCGCGCTTTTTCGATCGGGCAGCCGATCAGCAAAGCACCAAACTCATCGCCACCCAGTCGGCCGACGAAATCGGAGTCGCGGACCTGCTCCTTGATCAGTGCGGCGACTTCGCGCAGCATGTTGTCGCCGGCCTGGTGGCCGCAACTGTCGTTAACTGCCTTGAATCGATCGAGGTCCATGTAGAAAAGCATGTGCGCCGCTTCTTCGGCATGTGCCGCATCCAGAGCTTCGTCCAGCCGGCGTTCAAATTCGCGACGATTGATTAAACCTGTTAGCGGGTCGTGCGTAGCCTGATACGACATCTGGCGCGTCAGTCCGCGCAGCTCGCCAACGTCGTGAAACACAACAACGGTTCCGGAGATGCTCTCGCCCGGACCGCGCACCGGTGACGCCGTAATCTCCACCGAGTGTTCGTGTTCGCCGTCGCTGCTTACCAGCACCGCATGTCGCCCCATGTTGACGCGCCTGCGCATCGCGAGACAGCGCTCAACGGGATCACCAAGCGGATGGCGATCGGTATCATCGACTAGCGAAAAGAGTTCCGCGATGCGATGGCCGGCCGCGTCATTTCGGCTGGTGCCAGTCAGCGTCTCTGCGGCCAGGTTCATGTAGTCGATGTGGCCATTGTTATCGGTCGTGATAACGCCTTCCGAAATCGACTCCAGCGTGTACTGCGCCTGGCGCTTGCTGCGCGTGAGCGACACCTCGAGGCTCTTGCGGTGACTAACGTCCCTTGCAACGGTCAGTATTGCCCGCTGGCCGTGAAATTCGATATTCGAACTTTGCGCTTCGACCCAAAGTCCCGAACGATTGCCGCTGATCAACTGTACTTCAATACGCTGTGGCGCCGTCTCACCTGCCAGTCGTTTTGCAACGGTTTTGCGAAACAGCGCACGGTAAGCCGGTTTCACGAGATCCGCTACGTCGCGGCCGTCGAGCTGCGCGGGCTCCAGCCCCACCAGGCTGGCCGCCGATTCATTTGCCAGCAAGATCTTGTCATCATGGATCATGACGATTTCCGGCAGCGTACGTGCAAAATCGGTGAACAGGCGATCTCGATCCTGAATCTTCTCGTCACGCTCGCCCAGCGCGTCAAACAGGCGGTTGACCGTTACCGCGAGTTGCCCGATTTCCTGGTGATCTGGCACCGACAGTCGGCGGCCGACCGAAGCATCGGCCGATGCTTCGAGGAGTTCTTCGTTGAGTCTCCTCACCCGGCCCGCCATCTTGCCGCGGGCAGTCCACGCGAAGATGCCCGCCAAAACAGCCAGTGCGGCCACGGTTGCGAGTACAATGTAGATCAGCGTGGGTGACATTCGGTGCCCGTCTTATTCAGCCGCGTGAGTCGGCGTCATTTGTTATTATTATTGGGGCTTGATATGCAGCTCCAATGCCCGCGATCAGAGGGTCAAAAGGCTCAGATAAACCAAGCATATGTAAGCATATCCCAGCAGCGCTACCGCGCTGCCGCGATTCACCATAATTCACGACGAGCTGGCAGCGAATGGCCTTCTTGAAAGACCGGAAAACACGCCAGGTTGATAATTTATAACGGATTTAATGCGGTTACAGGGTTAGCGAGTATGAACACGGAGTTTGCACGCCTGCAGATGGTTGACCAACAAGTGCGTGGATGGAATGTCTACGACGAAGATGTCCTCGCAACGTTGCGGGAATTGCCGCGAGAGCATTTTGTCCCGGCGGACTATGAAACCCTGGCCTTTGCCGACACGGAAATCCCCATCGGACATGGACAGGTGATGATGGCCCCTACTGTCGAGGGCCGCCTTTTGCAGGCGCTGGAACTGCAAGGTCATGAGCATGTCCTTGAGGTAGGCACCGGTAGCGGATTTTTGACCGCGTGTCTTGCGAAGCTCGCCGCTCGGGTGACCAGCATTGATATTTACGACGATTTTCTTACGAAAGCGGCTGACAAATTCGCTGATTGCGAGATCGACAATATTGAACTCCTGGAAATGGATGCCATGCGCGCGCTGCCCGAGGGTGGGTTCGACGCCATCGCTGTGACCGGTTCTATTCAGTCGTTTGACCCGCGGTTTGTGGCGGCACTGAAACCACATGGTCAGCTGTTTGTTATCGAAGGCGATGGACCCGCGATGCACGCCAAGCTGGTCGAACGTCTGGATGGCAAAGACTGGCGAACAGTCTGGCTATTCGAAACCAGCCTGGCACCGCTGGTGCACGGCGCACTGCCTCCGCAATTTTCGTTTTAGACTCAGCAACGCAACGAATTTACAATCGGACGAAACCAGTTACCGGTCTGCAGCATCTAAGGTCAAGCAGGTCGTTTTTTGACTGTAGTAGCCATAAAGCAGACCATGACACTCCTCGAATTTCGAGGATCGCATTCCGGAACGGGAAAATATGAAAAAAATTAACAATATCAAAGTATTACTGTTGT
>RCNE010001587.1_pt1 | contig 12305 bp, 10 predicted proteins | sample 2041361 | NCBI WGS metagenome assembly RCNE01 (sample SAMN09708229, study PRJNA481090) | Marine sediment metagenome, whole genome shotgun sequencing project.
CCAGGTTTATTGATGTTATCCAGTTTACTTTTGCGTATGGCTTTTGTGATGTCAGTATTTTATCTCATCATGCGTAATATCGGCTGGCAGGGACTGTTGATCGCTCTGGTGGGGCTTACATTGATACGGTTCATTCTCAGTAGGCGCTATAAGCCAGAACCTGTTACGCAAGCCCCAACTATCGCTACAGTTGATACCATAAAGTCGATATGAATATTACCCCTGATAAAACTATTTTGTGGCAGTGGGAGTGGCTGCATATCAACGCGACTATGGCTTTTACCTGGGTAGTAATGATTTTACTGGTAGGTGGTTCATGGTTAATCACTCGAAAACTGACTATTGATGCAGAAATCCCACGTTGGCAGAATTTACTGGAAGTAATAGTAACCGCTATTCGTGATCAGATAAGCGAGATAAGTGGTCAGGATGCAAGCCGATACCTGCCTTTTGTAGGTACTTTATTTCTATATATTTTGAGTTCTAACTTATTGGAGACAATACCTGGTTTTGTAGCCCCCACAGGATCATTATCAACGACAACTGCATTGGCAATCAGTGTCTTTGTAGCGGTACCATTATTTGGTATAGCGAATGATGGAATAGGTGCTTACCTTAAACAATACATCCAGCCAACACCACTGATGCTGCCATTTAATATCATTGGTGAACTCACTCGCACCATTTCTTTGGCAGTAAGGCTGTATGGCAATATCATGAGTGGCACAGTGATTATCGGCATCTTATTGAGCCTGACTCCGTTTTTCTTTCCTCTTGTGATGCAATTACTTGGACTTATTACAGGTACTGTTCAAGCATATATATTTGCCATGTTGTCGATGGTTTATATTGCATCTGCAACAGCTGCTCACGAAAAAAATGAGACTAAGGAGTCAAATGACTCTATCAATAAACCCAAATCTAACCCAAGTTAAATACAGAAAAGGAGAATAAAATGGAAAGTCTTAGCATGATTGCCGTAGTGTCAATTATTACGGCAGGCCTAACAATCGCTATCGGCTCAATAGGGCCTGCAATCGGAGAGGCGCGAGCTGTTGCTCAGGCACTGAATGCTATTGCCCAGCAGCCAGATGCATCCAGTACGATTACCCGAACCTTGTTTGTAGGATTGGCTATGATCGAATCGGTGGCTATTTATTGTTTTGTAGTATCCATGATCTTGATCTTTGCTAACCCTTTCTGGGAATTTGCAAAAGCAGCAGCAGTAGGCAACTGAGATGGAAATCGACTGGTTGACAGTTAGCGCTCAGATCGTCAACTTTCTTCTGCTGGTGTGGTTATTAAAACACTTCCTATATGGCCCTGTTATTGATGCGATGGATAGGCGTCAGCAAAGTATCGCAGCAAACATTACAGATGCCGAAAAGCGTGAGCATACAGCCCAACTAAGCGAACAACGCTACGAAAGTAAATATGCCGCTCTGGAACAGGATAGCGCAAAACAGTTGCAACAAGCTGAGACTGCAGCGCAACAAAAACGTATCCAGCTAATGGAGCAGGCACGTGATGAGGTTCAGCAACAGCGGGGCGTATGGCAACAAGAGTTGCAACAAGAACAACAGGACTACCTCAAAGACCTGCGCAAAACTTCTATAAAAGCGATCCAGGAAACAGGCCGGAAAGTATTGGGAGAGCTTGCTGATACTACGCTTGAAACGCAGATTGTTGCCATTTTTTTGCAGCGACTGCAAAACCTAGATGATGAATTAATTCAAACTTTAAGTGATTCAACAGAAGTAATACATATCATCAGTGCCTTTGAACTTGATACTGCCACGAAACAAAAAATTACACTCTCCATCCATAAAGTTATTAATAATTCGGCTAAGGTGGATTACAAGGTATCCAGTGATTTACTTTGCGGTATTTCTCTGGAAACAAGTGGATATCAAGTTGGCTGGAATATAGAAGAGCATCTGCAACAGCTTGACCAACACTTGGTAAAAATTCTTGATAAAGAGTCAGAAGCTAATGATTGACTTGGATTCACAACAAGGCCTTCAACAAAGCCTTCAAGAAAGCCTAGGCAAAGTGGAGTTGATCTACGATGAGGCGCTTTCGTTCCCGGCGTCTGACTTGCTCCTGACAGAAACAGGCATTATTACTTTTGTAGGAGGTGGCATTGCAAGAGTTAAGGGCTTGCCCGAGGCGCAAGCTGAAGAAGTTCTGCTATTCCCAGGGAATATCCTCGGCATTGCTCTTAATCTTGGCGTCGTTGAGATTGGTGTAATATTACTTGGAGATGATCCTAAGATAAAAGCGGGAGAGATCGTCAAACGTACGGGGCATATCGCCGATACACCTGTAGGTAATGAATTACTCGGTCGAGTTGTGGATGCCACTGGCAAAGTGCTAGACGGTGGAATTCCACTGAAAAGTCATACACGCATGCCAATGGAGCGTGAAGCTCCTGGAATCATGGATAGAGCGCCCGTTAAGGTACCGCTACAAACGGGTATCAAATCTATAGATGCTTTGATACCGATTGGTCATGGTCAGCGTGAATTAATCGTAGGTGATCGACAAACAGGCAAGACCTCAGTGGCAGTGGATACCATCATTAATCAACGTGGCACGGAGATGATCTGTATTTATTGTGCCATAGGGCAACGTGGCACAGCAGTAGCGAGGGTCGTAGAAACACTACGAGAAGCAGAGATGCTTGAACAAACCATCATAGTGGTAGCTTCAGGTGAAGATAAGCCTGGATTACAGTATATGACGCCCTATGCAGCTACCACGATGGCAGAATGGTTTCGTGATCAAGGTAAACACGTACTTATTGTTTATGATGACCTGATTAGGCATGCGCGCGCCTACCGCGAATTATCATTATTGTTGCGACGTGCACCCGGTCGAGAGGCTTTTCCTGGGGATATTTTTTACATACATTCGCGTCTACTTGAACGCTCAACACAACTTAGTGAAGCATTGGGTGGTGGTTCTCTCACTGCACTACCTATCATTGAAACGCAGGCAGAAGATATATCAGCCTATATCCCGACGAATTTGGTGTCGATTACCGATGGTCAAATATATTTATCACCGGGACTATTTCGTAAAGGGCTATTGCCCGCTGTAGATACCGGTGAATCAGTTTCCCGTGTTGGTGGTAAGGCTCAGTTACCCGCGTATCGAGCTGTAGCGGGTGATCTTCGCCTGTCCTATTCACAGTTTGAAGAACTCGAAACCTTTGCACGATTTGCTACGCGACTTGATGATGACAGCCAAGCTGCTATTGCTCGTGGTCAAAGAGTTCGCGAAGTCTTAAAGCAAGCAGAACACCAACCACTTAGCGTTATTCAACAAATAGCCATGCTCAAAGCCGTTAACGAAGGTTTGTTTGATGAGCTTGAACTAGACCAGCTGGCAGCAACGCAACAAAACATTGCCAACGCATTGCAACAGCAGTTGAAGCCACTTGGGGTGAAAATAGAGTCTGGTGAGAAGCTTAGCGATGAAGACTGGCAGTCTTTAATAGATTTCCTAATTGAGATTATCAAAAAGTGATAAAAAACTATGGAAACGCCTGAGCGCTTACAACAACAAATTAAAAGCATGGATGATTTACATAATATTGTATCAACTATGAAGGCATTGTCTGCGTCAAACATTCACCAGTACGAGATGGCCATAGAGTCATTGGCTGATTACTGGCATACCGTAGAACTTGGCTTGAATATCGTAATGCGTGACAGCTTCAAGCAAATTGAGCAACCCTCGGTACCTAGAGAGAGTCAGGCTGCGATAGTATTTGGATCTGATCATGGTATGTGTGGTCGTTTCAATGAGGATATTACGGAACATATGCTAGAGCATATTAATACTCTTCCTGGTAGTTTAAAACCCAGAATTCTTTGCCTGGGACTACGCGCTGCGGATTTATTGGAAAGAGCAGGGCAGCCCGCTGATCAAGTATTGAATTTACCAGCAAGCGCCAACCAAATCGTCACAAGCGTACAACAAATATTGTTGCAGATAGACAAATGGCGTGAAGACCCCAGTCTAAAACATCTCTATCTTTATTATAACCACCCTAACAATAGAGCCACGTATCATCCAAGCAGATTCCATCTGTTACCCTTGCAATTAGACAAATTTCGTAAGTTTGATAAAAAAGAATGGCAAAGTTCTAGCTTGCCTACCTACACCATGGATCGAGATAAATTACTCTCATCCTTATTAAACCAGTACTTTTTCATCTCACTGTTCCGAGCCTGTGCGGAGAGCCAATCTGCTGAGCACGGAAGTCGTTTGACAGCGATGCAATCTGCTGAGAAAAATCTGGATGAGCATCTGGAAGAATTGGCTGGAAAATACCGCCGAGCGCGCCAAGATATTATAACTAATGAATTGCTCGATATTATTGCAAGCTTTGAAGCGATGTCAGATGAAAAAAATTAAAGTTAAGCGTAATGAAAAGCGGAACAAAATAATTACTTTAGCTAACCCGAAGGACATGCTTAAACGCGAGGCGCCAGCTTAGGCAACGTTAGAATGCAGTGCCGATGACCCGAAGGGCAAGATGCAGTTACGTAAACCATGCGCCTCAGTACAGCGAAGTCAACAGCTTTAGCTGGCCCGCTAGGGCGAGTTGAAAATGGTGAGCTCTGCATAAATTCTATTTACGTTCTAAAACAACTAGAACGTAATATCATTCAAAAGTAGGGGGGTGTCGAATGACACTTACTTAAGGTAACAAACTTAGTAAAAACACAGAATTAAATCCTGAGACAATTTTTGAATATAAGAATCAAAGCTTAAATCAAACTGAAAATCCGATAATTAGTTATTTATTCATTTTCATACTAGCTTAGTTGATTTGACAGTTTATCTGAGTCTGGCTTTATCCATCCTAAATCCTCGAAAATCACAAAACAGCTCGGTATCAAAAAGAGTGAAAACACTGTCGCAGTGAGCAATCCAAAGGTTAGACTAGCGACAATGGGAATAAGTAATTGTGCCTGAGTACTGGTTTCCAACAATAATGGCAACAAGCCTGCAATAGTCGTGAGAGACGTGAGCATGATAGCTCTAAATCGATCATGCGCGGCTTGCGTAACCGCCTCTGTAATTGACATTTGACTATTCCAGTGAGTCTTTATAAATGTCACAAGCAAAATACTATCGTTTACCACAATGCCCATCAAGGTTGCTAATCCAACCAGGCTTGGCATGGAAAGTTCGAGCCCTAACAACAAATGCCCCCATACTACTCCGATCAAGCCCAATGGAATTGCCAGCATAACCGCGAACGGTTGCAGGTAACTCCGAAATTGAAAAGAAAGTATGAGAAATACACCGAATAATCCAATCAGCACATTCCTCTGTAGGGATGCCATGGTTACAGCATTCTCAGCGCCTTCACCTGCAAATGAGAAGCCTAATTGTGGGTATTTCTTTTTAAGCTCGGGTAAAAACATCTTCTTTGTCATGCCCATGATTTCTTTGGCATTTGCTATTTTTGTGTCTAAAGTACCCTGAATAGTTACTGTGAGTAGTCCATTGATTCGATGCAATCGGGAGTAACCTCTGACTTGTTGAATATCTGCAACACTAGAAAGCGCAATTCGTCTGCCATCAGGAAGGCGAATGGTAAGTGCTTTAAGATCTTCAAGGCTATTGCGATCATTCGCTGCAAGTTGAACAGTTACATCATAAGTATTTTCGTCTTTAACAACATCCAGCTGCGTCACGCCATGTATTGCTGCGCGGACTTCACGGGAAATGCTCTGTGCATTTATGCCTAGAGTGTTTGCACCTTCGCGTAATTGAATCTGGTACTCTGGTTTTCCTGGTCTAAAATCATCTGAAAGATTCAGCATGCCTTTAAATCCTCGTAACCATTGTTGAAGATCTAGCGAAGCTTTTTCTAATATCACGGTCTGGGTACTATGCAAGCGAATATCTATGGCTTTTCCCGCCACCCCACGTTCTTTGTCGGTAAATTGTAAAGCAATCACATCTGGATGTTCACCGCTTAGCTCTCGCCAACGTGATAAAATATCAGGAATATTACCCTTTCGTTCACCAGCAGGTAACAGGTCGGCACTAATCGTTGCGACGTGTGCACCGCTTTCAAAAGCACTGGCATTGGTGTTATAAAGTACCGTAGTACTTTGAATTAGTTGTTGCTGTTTTACTTGCAAAGCCGAGAATTCATCATCTGTTTGCTTTAATGCTGTGACAACTTTTTCAACGATATCTTCAGTTTGTTTTAGTCTAGTCCCCTGTGGCAATAAAATTCTTGCCTGAATGGTGTCACTTTCCAATTGTGGAAAAGCACGATATTTGAGTATTCCCGCAGGAATAGTAGCAAAAGAAACCATTAGCAAAGCTATAATTAAACCAAATGTCAGATACGGTAGCCTGACAGAAGCAGCTATCATACGACCGAAGATTTTGTCCCGTATATAATTGAATCCATTATCAATCCATTTGTGAACTCTAGACGGTTGAGTTTTGTGTGCGTGTTTCATCGAGTGATACATATGCGCTGGTAGAATCAGAAATGCTTCTATCAGACTAATCCCCAATGCAATCAATAGAACAATGGGAATATACTCAAGCACCGCACCCATTTTCCCTGAAAGGAACGCAAGAGGTCCGACGATCATCGCTGTGGTAAAAAAGGATGATAGTACCCCTGGCAACACCTGCTTTGTGCCTTCAACTGCGGCTTCCAATGCATCCTTACCTTGACGAACCCGAGTGGCAATATTTTCAGCAATTACAATCGCATCGTCCATGATCAGACCAAGCGCTACCAATAATGCAACCATCGTCATCATGTTAATGGTGTAACCCAGTAGTTGCATGAAGAAAATAGCGCCGAGAAACGATACAGGAAGCCCCATAGTGACCCAGAAGCTATAACGAAAGCTAAAAAACGCCCACATACTAAGAAACACCAATAACAACCCCTGTAAACCGTTATCTAGAAGAATACGTAAACGATCCTTAATATTAGAAGTAACATTTTGGCTGATTTCTAGTTTGATTCCTTTTGGGGCCATTTTTCGCTCCCGTATCAGGTTCTCTTCAATCGCCTCAAACACACGCAGAGAATCTTCAGTATATGTTTTGGATATTTCCAACAAAGCTGCGCGCTTGTCGTTAAAGATTATTTTATCTTCGGGTTTATCAAAAACCCTGCGAATCGTAGCGATCTCTCCCAGTTTTATATCAGCACCACTTCCACTCGAATGGACAGTCAGATTTTTAAACTCATTTATAGACTGATGCTCACCGCTAAAACGTATCAGTACATCATTATCGGGAGTACTCATCACACCTGCTGGCACATCAATACTCTGGCTTTCAATAACTCCAGCAATATCTGCAACACCTAGGCTGTAACGTTTCAGGTTGAACGCTGAAATTTCAATCCTGATATCCTGGTCAGAAAAGCCTTTGAGATCAACTTGCGCAATACGTTTATCGCGTTTAATCCGTGATCTTACTTTTTCAGCGTAGCTTTTTAACTGTGCGGGGGGGATATCCGCAGTAATCATTATACTAGCAACATTAGCAACCCTTTCGGCGATTTCCAGAGAAGCACTTTCTACCCTCTCAGGGAATGTAGATATCGAATCATAGCGCGTTTTAATATCATTGAAAAAAGTCTCAATATCGGTTTCTTCACGTCTTTGTATAGTCACCATGGCGATATTTTCACGTGCATCGCAACGAACTTCCTTTATCCCCGAGACGCTATCCATAGCATCTTCAATACGCTGACAAATCCCACTATCGACATCAGCGGGAGTTGCCCCAGGATATGGGATTCTAATATTAACTTCAGTCGCAGGTACTATTGGAAAAGTATCACGTTGCAGTTTTGGAAGTGCAGTAAGACCCAGCAACATCATTGCAATCATCAACAGATTTGCTGCTGTTGGATGACTGGCAAAATAACGGATCATTCCTGACTTTCCTTCTTTTCTATTTGATTATTAATCTCAGCTTTGCCAGATTCTTTTGGGGTAGATGGTTTCTGGGGTATTGGCTTTTTACCAGTAACTTCCGTCATCAACATACCACGTGTCTTTTTATCCATGATGGGTTCAAGTAGCATATTCTGGATCGCAGGTATCAGATCAGAAACGACAATTTTTTCTTCTGCCTCTACACCTTCTGACAGTACTGCATAACGACCTTGAGAAAATGCAATTTTGACCTTGCGGATATCAAGTCGATTTTCGTCATTTAAAACATAGACTTTGCCTTCATGTAGAGCAGATACAGGTACAATTATCTGCTTATCCTTAGGTTTTCCGCGTAACTCAACCTCAACAAATGTATTTCTCGATAACGGTGGTCGCTGCCCTGGTTGTGCTTTCCCATAAGGATCATCAACGCTGACGATCACCCCTGAGGTTTGTGTCTGGCGGTCGATTTGCCCTGCGACGCGTTCTACTTTTGCCTGCCACTCTATGGTGTGTGTAGTTGTTCGCAGACGAACAACTGCATCCAGTTTTAATACGCCAGGATAGCTGCCTGCATCGCTACTGGCAATCAAGGGACGTAGTTGTCCGATCGGAAAGCGGGCTTCTATTTCTGTTTTATCAGTTGCATCTGCACTAAACAACAGTTGACCTTTATTGGCAAAACGCGCTTCATGTGCAGAGATTGATACGATTCTTACATCAAACGGAGCAAAAATTTTTGTTCGGGCTAGATCCAACTTTAGCTGTTGTCGTTGAATATTTAACACCTGTTTTTCCGCAGCGTTTATGGACAAGGAATTCTTAAGATTCTGTATAGTGGAATCTGCTTTTATCAGGTTTCGCTCCGCAGCTTCCATAGTACTCGCGGGTAGCACCCCTTTTTTGGTCAAAACTTGTTGACGTACAAGCTCCTTTTTTAAAGAAGCCCTGTTGCGTTTCTCTAACGTCAGTGAACGATTAGTCGTATCAGCTTTAACTTTGGATGTATTTAGTTGAGCATTGATCTGGCTTAATGCCAAGTTATAGTCCGAGGCATCTAATTTTAGTAGCTCAGTACCTTCAGTAATGAGCTTACCTTCCTGTAGATCTTTAGCTGTCCAAACCACCCGACCAGTAACTTCTGCAACCGCATCCCAACTTCGAGATGGATTAGTTGAACCGTAACCAACCGCAACTGGGCTAACCTCCTGAAACAAAGGCTTTATGATACGCACTTTTGTAGCTGGCTCTACCGCCTCAATCTTCTGAGGAGTTTTTTTTATTTTGGGAGCAACCACAACAATTGCAGCAATCCCGATGGCAACTGGAATTAGAATTAGTGACCTTTTGAGCCATTTTACAAGCTGCATTATCGTACCTCTCCTCAAAATTATAAAAGCCGCAAGCATGTTAACTACATAAGCTTAAACCAAACTAAAAGAATTATTTTTTTATATAGAGACTATCACTGAAGTAATTTTCAGTTTCACTACTAAAACAAAATAAAGACTGGTTTGCACTGCCGATTATTGTGGCTACACGATGTGATAATTACATCGAGTTTCTTTCGCATAAAAAATACACACCAAATAGTCTAGTGTGTATTACACAGAATTCTTAAAGAATACGATATTCTTCCCAAAACTCATCACGAACTTCATGCCACTTCGTTATTTGAGCATTATTTAATATCTTCTTTAGCTCCATATCTTTCTTTTTTGTCAGTTTGATGAATTCTTTGCGTTTGTTAAGTTTAGGGTTGCTAGATGCAGCCAAGAAATTATATCGTGCAGAAAAGTCCTCATTAATGAACTCAACTTGTTTTTTCTGTACCTCATTTAAAGCTAAAACTTCAACCATCTTTTCTGTTATCACAGAGGCACGCTCATGTGGAGTGGTAGAATTAATAGTATCTTCAATTAAATATTCTTTTTGCTTCTCATGTTTTGCACTTTTATATTGCGTACATGCAGTTAGGCTTGTTGCGGCTAAAATACACATGGTGATTGTAATCTTTATCATAATAATCCCTTCAAGATAAATAGTTTAAACACGATTTGAATTAGCAATTAATACAACTCATGTAGTTAAATTGTATTGCGTAACCCTGTGTTTTGTTATCTGTAGATGTACGTAAGTGTTTACGTAGTTAGCGCAGATATGTGATGGCTTTACTTTAATTCGATTATTTATCTTGCAGTAAAATGAGTAAAAAGTAGGGGGGTGTCTTTTTAATCCATTAAGAAACCATCACTCCATACAGTCCGATACAACGATCTTTTTTTAAAGCCAACTAAGTATGCCTACGTAGGTAGTTACGTATATGTGCTAATTCCTAAGCTTTCCCCAACAGCCTATTGTTCATTTATTGTTAATTATCTAATTATTACTCAATATCGTGTTTTATCTTTTTAACAGGAGTAAAAATTATAGAAATTGATCAGTCAAAGCTTAAAAAATTCTGACTGAACCAAACTAATTGATTAAATAAGCTATTCAATTAATCTACCTAATCTACCTAACAACAGGAGAATAAAATGACTACCGAATTACCTAATACCCTCACATATCCACAACAGTTGGAAAAAATAAAAGCTAATATGGGTGTACTTGCTACTGCACAACCCGAAGTTATGAATGCCTTCGGCGCACTCCATAAAGCGGGCTCAGCAGATGGCGCGCTGGATGGAAAAACTAAAGAATTGATTGCACTGGCGATTGGTGTGGCAGCACGCTGTGACGGTTGTATCTCGTTTCATACGCATGACGCGCTTAAAGCAGGTGCAACTCGTGAGGAAATCACCGATGCCCTTGGGGTTGCTGTGCTTATGGGTGGTGGACCAAGTGTGATGTACGCAACACATGTTATCGAAGCGATGGATCAATTTGAGAACTCCTAAAAATAAGATGTCCACGGGGCGTAGCTTTGGTTTAACAGTTCAAGCCAAACCTATTTGGAATAGTAGCTTGGATAAACGCAGTGCCATCCGACATGACTCTGTGTAATCGGGTACAAATGTCGGATGGCGTGCCTTATTTGACTACTGTTTTGTTTTACGGCTTATCCAAGTTTTCTATGTATTTGTTATTGTTGAATAAGTGCGCATAATCAAAAAATCCCAAGCCGAGGCAATGTTGGAGCGCTGCGACGATAGCCCGAAGGGTAAGGTTTTGCAAAAACCGCATAAAAGTGGGGGGGGTCCTTATAATTTACCTAAAATAGGCAAAAAAGACACCCCCCACCTTTTATGATGTTTTTACTTTAAATTAATGAAAACATCACCCTACGGGTCGTCGTCACTGCGTTCCTACGTTGTCTCGCAAAAACTCGGCTTGGCTGTTTTTACTTATTCTAATTAAACCATCCCGGTCTGTGTCACTATGCGGACTAAGTCAGCCACCGAGCGCGCTTCTAGTTTATGCATCACATTCGATCGATGAACCTCGATAGTACGTTGACTTAAGCCCAGATCAATGGCTATTACCTTGTTTGCTTTACCATCGACAATCATTTGCATTACTTGGTGTTCACGCGGAGTAAGATTATGGATGTGTTTCTTGACTGATTGGTTCTGTTGTTGGTTATTCTGCTGCTTATCACAACTTTGTAAAGCACTATTCACAAGATCCAGTAGCTCCTGATCGCGAAACGGTTTCTGGATAAAGTCTAGCGCACCATCACGCATCGCTTGTACTGCCATGGGTACATCACCGTGACCAGTGATAAGGATAATGGGCAGTATCGCTTCGCGCCTATTAAGTTCTTGCTGTAACTCTAAGCCACTCATCCCTGGCATCCGAATATCCGATACCAGACAGCCCAAACGCTCAGTTGAATAATCAGCTAGGAAGTCATTGGCATTAGCATAGCTTGCAGTATTATATCCCACCGAATCCATTAAATCTGTCAATGCTTCACGCACTGCTTGATCGTCGTCGACAATAAATACCGTCAGTTCTTGATTAGTCATGGTCTTGTCCTTCTTCTAAGGTTTCTTTATCAAAATGAATTGGCAAGGTAAAACGAAAGGTAACACCTTGTTCGGGGTTACGGCTAAACCAGAGTCGACCGTTATGCGCAGCGATAATAGTACGGCTAATGGATAAGCCCATTCCCATACCGTTACTTTTGGTAGTAAAAAAGGAATGAAATAGCTTTTCTTCCTGTTGCTCGCTAATCCCCTCGCCACTATCACTGACTGAGATTTGTACGGCGCTATCATCGTGTGGTAATGCAGCTATGTTTAAATATCGTTCGCTGCTGGCTAAATGTTGCATTGCATCGCTGGCATTGCGAATTAGATTTAACACTACCTGTTGGATTTGAATAGGGTCACCTATTACCGTTGGCAGCTT
>RCNE010001588.1_pt1 | contig 12300 bp, 13 predicted proteins | sample 2041361 | NCBI WGS metagenome assembly RCNE01 (sample SAMN09708229, study PRJNA481090) | Marine sediment metagenome, whole genome shotgun sequencing project.
AATTTATTTAGTGATGTTGTTTGGGATGATGCGTTGACAAAAACCAAGTATCTAGAGCATTTCTCTACAACAAATATCAATTTGTTTAAATGTGATGAGAAAACAATTTCAAGAATTGTAGTGCAGATAAGTAAACCTGATTTCGATTTTTTTAATGAAACTGATTATGAATGGTTCATTGATAATACAAATGATACTGCAGTTCAGTTTTTAAAAGGCTCTAAAAAGTACACAAAAGAACGTAATCTAGAATTATTTGATTTGGTAGAGAAGGGTAGTGTTATTTCTGACGGAAAATTATATGATAATCTCCATTTACTTATTGCTAATAAAGAGTAAGTAATTTTTCTGATGTATTTAAAATAGCATCAATTATTTTTTTACCTCTATTTTGATAACCCATACTGCTTGTTATTGGTAGCTTTCTAAGTATATTATCTTTTAATTCTGTATGAATCCAGTTAAATTTAGTACCCAATAAATAAAGAGAATACATAGAGTGTGCCTGAATTGCAATTGCTCTATCAGCAATCATCCAATCAAAACAACTTTCAGCAAATTGTTCTAGGTGTAGATTATTCAATTGATACATATAGGTTGCGTCTTTTTTAATAAAATAGTGGATCATTAATAGCTCAATCAATTTAGCACTAGATCGCGTAACTCCGTCAAACTTTATGGTGGGTAATAGGATACAGAATTCATCTAAATAGGGGAGGATTAATAATAAATCTACCTTGCATGCCAATTCTAAGATACGAATAGATAAATTTGATTGTTTGTTATCTACTTCCTTAATATCCTCTAATAATATTTCAACCCACTCGTTACGTTGTAAAATGGCATTTACGAGTAGCTTTCTATCATTATAATCACGTGAATCACTGTGTAATGTCTCTATGAATCTTGCTTTATCCATTTAAATAATTACTAATTAAATGTTTAACACCAACTGTTGCCTTTTCAGGGATGATTGTTAAATTTCGGAAGTCATGTTTAGAGACTGAAGGCTTTGGATCAATAAAATAAATAGGTGTAGTTGGCTGTACATAGTTTACCAGACTTGCAGCAGGATATACTTGCATTGAGGTACCTATTATTACTAGAATATCAGCTTTCGTAGTAATATCAATTGCTACATCTAACATAGGCACAGCTTCTCCAAACCAAACAATATGTGGTCTTAATTGTGAACCACTTTCCGAGAAATCGCCTAATACAATATCATCAGTGCAATCATAAACTAAATGTTCATTTTTAGTGCATCTAGATTTTAACAGTTCTCCATGTAAATGAACAATAGAAGAACTTCCAGCTCTTTCGTGTAAATCATCAACATTTTGGGTTACAATTGTTATGTCATAAGCCTTTTCTAAATCGGCTAAAGTTTTATGTGCACTATTGGGTTCTACTTTTAACAATTGTCGTCTACGCTGATTATAAAAATCTAAGACTAATTCGGGATTTTTTGCAAAGCCCTCTGGTGAAGCGACTTCCATAATATCGTGCCCTTCCCATAGGCCTCCCGCATCCCTAAAAGTATTAATACCGCTTTCGGCACTCATGCCTGCACCAGTTAAAACAACAATTTTATCCATAAAAAAGTTAAGATTTCTTTGATTTCAGGTAAATTTACCAAAAAATAGTTTTGGTGACCGACTTAGATCTTTTAAAACATTTAGAATCTATAATTACAGAAAACAGAAAAGTGACTTTCGAGAAAGTATTGAGTAACCGTACGCGTCACTTTACCGTAGTTCTCGAAGACATTTATCAGAAGCATAATACAAGCGCAGTAGTAAGAAGTTGTGATATTTTTGGTATTCAAGACATTCATATTATTGAAAATAAATACAATAGTTATGTGTCTAATCAAGTCGCAAAAGGAGCTCAAAAATGGATTGACTTTAATGAATATAATACCGAAGTATATAATACACAAACATGTATCGATACATTGCGGAGTAAAGGGTACCAAATAATTGCTACGACACCACACAGTGATTCTTGTATGTTACAAGATTATGATATTTCTAAAAAATCTGCTTTTGTATTTGGTGTTGAAAAAGCAGGAGTGTCAGATGAGATGATGCAAGAAGCAGATGGTTATTTAAAAATACCCATGGTCGGCTTTACGGAAAGCTTGAATGTATCGGTAGCTGCAGCTATTATTTTGAATGGTTTAACTACACGTTTGCGTGATTCTGATGTAAATTGGCAGCTTTCTGAGAGAGAAAAAAACGAAAAAAGATTAGATTGGTGTAAAAAAACAATCAATAATGTAGATCAAATAATAGAACGCTATTACATTGATAATCAAAAGATAAATCTAATTTAAGGTACATGTAAAAATTTGCTAAAATTTTTATTTGAGAGTGAGTTAGGTAAATTAAGTGACCAAAGTGTACAAAAATTATAATGCAAATCTTATATTTGTAGCGGTTTAAAGAGTTATTCTTAGTAAATAATTTCATTGTTTGATAAACTATTAGTTTTATAATAGTAGACTTCGTCCTTTTTTTGAACATTCGTTTAGTATCAGATTTTCTTCTTAAACTGCAAAGTAATTTTATAACCTAATCTAACGAATGGCTAAATCACAACAGACATACAACAAAAAAGAAAAAGAGAAGAAGCGCTTAAAGAAAAGAGAAGATAAGAAAAAGAAAATGGAAGCGCGTAAAGCTGATAAGGAAACAGGAGCAGGAATTCCGTTTGCTTATGTAGATCATAATGGTAATTTATCAGATACGCCGCCAGACCCGACTATGAAAGTAAAAGTTGATGCAGAGAGTATTAGTCTAGACTACAAAAAAGAACATGTTGAAGTAGACCCTATCCGAAAAGGAAAGGTTTCATTTTTTGACACTTCAAAAGGCTTCGGATTTATAACTGATTTAGAAGATCAAGAAAAATATTTTTGTCACGTTAGTGGTCTCATAGATGAAATTGCTGAAAATGATAAAGTGCAGTTTGAGCTAGAAAAGGGCATGAAAGGCTTGAATGCAGTACGTGTTAAGAAAATTTAATTTCCATTTTTTTAATTAATTTTAGGACAGTAGAAAAACTTTAGTTTTCCTGTAGAGTTCGTTTATATTTTTGTTTTTATACTAAAATGATAATAGTATCGTTATCATTATGTTAAAGAAATATAGATATGATTGAAAACTTGTTGTCATGTAATATTTCCCCTATAAGTACATTTATTCCAACTGCACAAAACCCTTGGGATAGCCAAAAAGTAAGACACCTCCATAATCGTTTAGGTTTTGGTGTCGAAACATCATTAATTGCAAATGCACTAAGTAAAAGTCCTAGTGCGTACGTCGATGAAATCATTGATGCTGCAATTAATTTAGCACCCACTGCTGCACCTTCTTGGGCACCTTTAGACCCCGACGACTATGCCGCAAATGGTTTTACTTATAGTGAGGATGAAAATGCTAAGCTAGTAGAGGAAACACAATATACTTTTATTAAAGAACTAATAGATAATGGCGTTAGAGGTCGATTAACACTATTTTGGCATAATCATTTTGTCACTCGAGTTAATGAATATGATTTCGCAGGCTATGCATTTCGTTATTTCTTAGACCTTGAGAAAAATTGCCTAGGAAATTTCAAAGATTTTATTACCGAAATGGGCTTAGATAATGCCATGCTCAAATTTTTGAATGGCTTTGAAAATACAGCAGGAAGTCCTAATGAGAATTATGCCAGAGAGCTTTATGAGTTATTTGCACTGGGTGAAGGAAATGGGTATACCGAAGATGATATTGTTGAAACATCGCGTGCATTGACAGGTTATAACGAGTATGCAAATGGAGAGAATTCAAACATAATTTTTAATGAAGCTAATTTTGATATTGAAGATAAAACTATTTTTGAGCAAACAGGTAATTGGGGTTATAATGATGTAATTGATATTTTATTTACTCAAAAAACAGCGCTAATCGCACGTTATATTTGTGAAAAACTTTATATAAATTTTGTAAGCCCCGAAGTAGATGATGATATTCGTCAAATTGTTATAAATCCTTTAGCTGATATTTTTATAGCGAATGATTTTGAGATTGCTCCAGTATTGAGAGCCTTGTTTAAAAGTGAGCATTTCTTCGACTATGAGGCAAGAAATACTATTATTAAAAGTCCGCTTGACTTTATTGTACAATTTATGACAACTACTGGATTTAATTTTGGAGACTATGAAATAAATAAAGCAATGATAAAAAGTAATTCAAGACTTTTTGATCAAGATATATTGAATCCGCCTACTGTATTTGGATGGCCAGGTGATAGAGATTGGATTAATTCTGGTACTATCACTTTTAGACCAGGCTTTTTATGTGATGAAATGTTAAGATGGGCTTATGAAGAACAAGATGAGGAGCAATTTAGGCAATTCGCGATTAATGTATCAGGTAATAGTAATGATGCAGATGTAGTTGCTAAAGCTATTTTTGAAGCTTTAATGAGTGAAGTTCCTTATTCATTACCTGATTTTGAAGCAGGTGTAGAAACATTCAAAAGTAGCGTACCGTCTAATTATTTTGAAGACGATATATGGACACTAAGTTTTCCTGGAGTACCTCAGCAGGTATATGAACTTCTAAAGTATCTAGTTTTTTTACCTGATTATAACCTTAAATAAAAACTAATGTCTACATCTAAAGATAAACATACTAATTGTAATACTGAAGATCATAATCATTGGAATAGACGTTCATTTATGCAGACTTTAGGTTTGGGTGGTGCTGGCGCTACGTTAATGATGAATGGTATTCCTATGGCCTTTGGTCAGTCTACACCTTTAACTGAAGCATTAAATAAAGCAAATTCAGATAGAGTGTTGCTAATCATCAGGTTACAAGGTGGTAATGATGGTTTAAATACTATTGTACCCATTTATGATTACGATGCCTATGCGAATGCAAGACCTACTATAAAACATGAGTTGGCAGATATACATAAATTATCTAATGACTTTGGAGTACCAAAATATTTACAAAGTTCTATAGAACCTATTTGGGAAGGTGGTTGTATGAAAGTAGTTCAAGGAACAGGCTATGAAAATCAAAATTTATCGCATTTTACAGGCACCGATAATATGTCTAGAGGTACAGACGATGACTTGGTAGAAACTGGGGTTTATGGCCGGTATTTTGAAGACATATACCCTGATTATCTGTTAAATTTACCGGAGGCACCACCGGCAGTTCAAATAGGTGGAGTAGGTGATATTATGTTTACTGGTACCGAAAGTAATTTTGCATTTACTATTGCCAATACGCCTCAGTTAGAAAGAATAATATCTAGTGATGCTTTTTATGATGTTGCTAATATTCCACCTTGTACCAAAGGTGAGCAATTGAAATATGTACGAGGGATTATGAATACTACCTTAAAATATTCTGAAGTTATTAGAGATGCAGCCAGATCTCAAACGAATACTGTGGAGTTTCCAGATTCTAATTTAGGTCGAGCTTTAGCTATCATATCTAATACTGTAAAGGCTGGTATGGGTACAAGTGTTTACATGGTAAGTCTTAATGGATTTGATACCCACGCAAATCAACCAGATAATCACCAAAGACTATTAACCAATATTTCAGAATCAGTTGCAGCGTTTTATAGTGATCTAGAACCAAGTGGAAGAGATAGAGATGTGTTAACGATGACTTTTTCAGAATTTGGTAGACGAGTTAAAGAAAATGGTTCAAATGGAACTGACCATGGTGCTGCTGCGCCAATGTTACTTTTTGGCCCAGCCCTTAACGGGAATGGCTTTGTTGGAGAACACCCAAGTTTAACTGATCTAACACGAGGCGGTAATTTAAAGCATACACAAGACTATATAGATGTTTATGGCACGGTTTTACAAGATTGGTTGTGTGTTGACCCTAGTGTAATTAATAATTCAATACCAAGGCCTTATACTGCATTAGATTTAGGATTTAATTGTTCTAGTACAGTGGGAAATCATGATTATGTAGTTCGAGAGAATTTTTCGCATACACCTATTTATATTCAAGAGGGGGTAGCTATTCGTATTGAAAATAATTCTTTAGAGAATTATAAAATTACACTATTTAATATCTTAGGACAAAATACGGGAACCATTTTCGATGATACATTAGAGCCTGGAGTTCATGATATAAGTATTTCAGATAAATTACCTAGTTTAACTCCAGGTATTTATATATACAGTATCAAGAAAAACAATCGAAATTACAGTAAAAAAATAGTAATTAGTTAGGTGTATTTCTTTGTAAATAGATTTGTTGAATTGTAACAATCGTATCGCAATTTTCTACATAAATAGAAGCTTCTTTTTTGAGTAGATAACCATCTATCCAATAGTATCTGCATGGTTCTTGGCGGACTTTACTCTTAGAAAAATCAATATCTCCCTTTAATAATAGTTCTGCAACCGAAGCCGAATCAATGGCATTTATTTCCATAATTAACGTTGCTTCATCTGTATATACTCTATGTTTATTGCGCAAAATTTCTAACATTCTAGCATTTGGCATATAGTTGCAAGATGCATCTTTCCCGTTAAGGATAAATAATACAATAGTGATACCAGCGGCAAAACCAAATCCGAAAAGGGTAAAACGACGTTTTAAATTCATGAAGCTTTAAATAATCAATAAATTAATATCTCTAAACGGAAGGCTAAACCAATCGGCGACAGCTTTGTTAGTTAATATTCCGTGGTAAAAATACATCCCTTTTCTGAGACTTTTATTGAAACGAACAGCATTTTCTATACCACCTTCTTCGGCAATATCTAATAAGTAAGGAGTGAAAATGTTACTAATTGACAATGAGGCAGTTCTGGAGTATCTTGATGGTATATTTGGCACGCAATAATGAATGACGCCATGCTTTATAAATGTAGGTTTTTTATGTGTTGTTACTTCCGAAGTTTCGAAACAACCACCACTATCTATACTCACATCAACAATAACAGCACCATCTTTCATTTGTTCAACCATTTCTTCACTTACTAAAATTGGAGTACGCGTTTTACCACGTACGGCACTTATAGCAACGTCACAGCGCATTAATGCTTTTTGTAATGTTTTTGGTTGAATGGTTGAAGTGTAAACAGGATGATGTAAACTCTCTTGTATCCTTCTCAATTTTGTAATCGAATTGTCAAAAATTTTCACTCTTGCACCAAGACCAATTGCAGATCTTGCTGCAAATTCGCCAACAGTACCGGCACCTATAATCACAACATCAGAAGGTGGAACACCACCAATATTACCAAATAACAACCCATAACCATCGCTATTGTTTTGCATGAGTTCAGCTGCAATTAAGATAGAAGATATACCCGCTATTTCACTTAATGATTTAACTACAGGGAATACTCCATGTTCATCTGTTATAAAATCGAATGCAATAGCCGTAATTCGTTTTTTTGCTAAAGCTTCAAAATATTTTTTATTTTGAGTCTTTAATTGTAATGCCGAAAATAAAGTGCTTTGTGGTTGAATCCATTCGATTTCTTTTAAAGTAGGAGGCTCTACTTTAAGAATTAAGTTACAACCAAATACTTCTTCAGTGCTATATGATATTTTTGCTCCAGATTCTGAGTATTCAGAATCAGAATAGTTAGAACCATCTCCAGCTCCAGACTCTAATACAATCCGGTGTCCGTGATTTGTTAAAGCAGCTACAGCATCCGGTGTTAAACAAATACGTTTTTCTTGTAAATGCGTCTCTTTAGGGATACCAATAAATAATTCTCCTTTTTGCTTCTTTATTTCCAACATTTCAGGATGCGGTAATAGCTGTTCTTTGCTAAAAGGCGAATATTGTTTACTCATGATTGATTATTTAGTTGTAATTGAGCGTGTTTCATCATCATTTATAGATAAATGAATTTCAACAGCATTTAAAGGTAGTAAATTTTTAACTTTCTCGGGCCATTCAATTAAACACCAATCATTATCGTAAAAGTAATCTTCAATGCCAATATCCAACGCTTCATTTTCATCTTCTATGCGGTAAAAATCAAAATGATATATTTTTTCTCCTTTTTGGGAATGATACTCGTTTACCAATGAAAAAGTAGGGGAGGAAACTACATCATCTGAATCTAACTGTTTTACCAATTCTTTGATAAGTGTTGTTTTGCCAATACCCATATCGCCATAAAAGAGTATGGTTTTATGGCGAACTTCACTAATAATCGTTTTTGCGATTTCAGGAAGTTCTTTTAAAGTATATGCCTTTGTCATCAACTAATTTAATCTCTATCTACATCTAAAATTTTCTTAGATGAATATAGTTGTTTAATTTCTTCTTTAGAGATCCCGTATGGCACTGTTGTATAGTTAGAAGCCTTATCAATTTTATAAAGCTTTGATTTTCTCTCAATTTCATAATTATTCGAAATTACGAATACAGAATCCTGACTTAACGAAACTACTTTAAGTAATGAATAAAACTCGTTTGGTTTGTATTCATATACATCTCCTGTTTGCGGTTCGTTTATGTAAACAATAGCATCTTTTTTGTGTTGACTTGCCGCATAAACTGAGAATGGAATAATAGCAGCCACGATTGCCAAGCCAGACCAATGCCATATTGGGGTTTTAACATGCGGTTTTACCTTATTATAATACGCTTGCTTTAATTGCTCATTCATATCTTTAAGAGCAAGTGTTTGCTTGCAGTTATCACATTCAGAAATAGCTTTTTTACCCATTGGAAAAAAGGGGATCCAATATAAATAAGCATATTTAGCATAAATACTGACAGTATGAGAAGTTTGTTTTTTACAGTAAGAACATTCAATATTACTAATTTTTTCACTTTTCAAGTGATGTCCTTTGGTTCCATAAAAGATCATAATATATGTTTTTGGTTGATATTAAATTTCCATTGAATGATAAACATTCTGTACATCATCCTCTTCTTCTAAGCGTTCTAAGAGTTTTTCTACATCTGTCTGTTCATCTTCTGACAACTTTTTTGTTGTGGTTGGTATACGCTCAAAACCTGAAGATAAAATTTCAACATCGTTTTCTTCAAAAAATGATTGAATAGCCCCGAATTGTTCAAAAGGGGCATAGATAATAATTCCTTCTTCATCATCAAATATTTCTTCAACGTCAAAATCTATTAGCTCAAGCTCTAATTCTTCCATATCAATAGTAATATCTTCTTTTTTAATCGTAAAATTACAGGTATGATCAAACATAAAAACAACTGAACCAGATGTTCCAAAATTACCATCGCATTTGTTAAAAGCAGCTCTTACATTGGCTACAGTTCTATTATTATTATCGGTTGCTGTTTCTACTAAAATGGCTATTCCGTGAGGAGCATATCCTTCAAAAAGTACTTCTTTATAGTTGGCGGTGTCTTTATCGATTGCTTTTTTGATGGCACGCTCTACATTATCTTTGGGCATGTTTGCTGCCTTTGCATTTTGCATAACAGCACGTAATCGAGAGTTGGTTTCTGGATTCGAACCACCTTCTTTTACGGCCATTACAATATCTTTACCAATACGCGTAAAGGTTTTGGCCATGGCTGACCAGCGTTTCATTTTTCTTGCTTTCCTAAATTCGAATGCTCTTCCCATTTTATACTATTGATTTGCTGTGGAGCAAATGTAAATATTTACTATTACTTATAAAAGTAAAAAGCATCCACTTAATAGATGCTTTTAGAATAGTTTCATATTAAAAAACTGAAGTAATTCTACTTTGTCTTATTCTTAAAAAAAATCCAAATTTCCTCAGCCATTTCAATATCTCCGTTTTGATTACCAACAATTGATTTGAAAAATCTTCGATATCTTATAGATTTACTCGGTTCAGCATGACCACCATTTAAAATTTTATAAAGCATGACTTCTGTGTTGTTAGAACCATTTTTAAAGAGTTGCTTAAGTCCAGTACTTTTATCTTTATTGTTAGTATCATTAAGAACATTTTCAATTGGGTTTACAGAAACTCCATTTCTATCTATCCAATAAGCTATACTTTCTTCTGTCGATTTTACCAATCCTCTATTGGAAGCCATTTGTCCACTTTCATAAGGTAGAATTGGGTCAGCCGTTCCGTTCATAAATAATGCCGATACCGGGATATCTGAATCTTTACACTTAGAATTTACAGGCATTGATGCTACAATTGCTGCGAAAGCAGTTATTTTTTCAGGGATTTCTGTCGCCAACCTAATTGCCATTTGTCCACCATTAGAAACTCCGGCAACATATACTTTATTAGCATTATGATCATAGTCTGTTTTGACCTTTTCTAATAATTGACTTATGAAAAGCACATCATTGCTTTGCGGGTTACCTTGAGCATCACTTCTGCAATCATTCCAGCCTCTTTTCTTTTTAGAACCTAAACTTCCATTCGGCACTATGACTATAAAATCATTTTGTTTAGCAATTTTTAGCCAGATTTTTTGAGGCGATTTCACCAATGATTTTCCAATTACTTCATTAAAGTTACCGCGGTTACCATGAAGTAATATAACTAGTGGTTTACCAGATGGGTTCTTTGGAACATAAATGTGATAATTGCGTTCTGTACCGTTTATATCTATCTTTTGGTTTAAAATCAGATTTCGCCTACCATCATGTAGAATTTCCTTACTACCAGTTGTAAATAATAGGCTTACGATTATTAGAATGATTTTATTCATTTTATTTTTTTAGAATAAATTCTACTCTGCGATTATTTGCTTTTTCTTCAGGAGTTTTGTTTGTATTTAATGGCTCATCTTCACCCTTACCTGAAGTGGTTATACGCTTTTCATCAATTCTTAACTTGATGAGTGCCTGTTTAACAGCATCTGCTCGTTGTTTTGATAATATCAGATTTTTTTCTGTAAGCCCGTCGCTATCTGTATGGCCAATAATCTGGAATTTCCAGTCAGGATTTTCTTCCATAACAGTAGCTACTTTATTGATTATACCCATAGATTGTGGTTTAATTATTGATTTACCAGAATCAAATAAAATACCGTTGGTTACATATTTTCCATCAGCCATAATGCGTTTATACATTTGTCCACCACCATGCGCAATGCGAATATTTTTTATCGCTTGATGTATTTTTATATTACGATGGCCATATGAATGAAAATCAATGGCAAAAATATCTGGCTCTGTACCAAATTTTGGAATATTAGAAATACGTTTATCATCATAATACATTTTAAATTTTCCTTTATAATATGAAATAGCAATATGATGCCATTGATTGACTTGCCCAGCAGAAACATTTTCTAATTTAAAACTGCTTGATGAAGCATGGCCACCTATTTTATTACGATTGATGCGGAACTCAACACTTTTACTGGAAGATCCAGATTTAATTTTTTTAGAATCAAAGAATATGCTATAATCAGACCAACTCATATAATTTTTTTCAGTGAGGTTATCAACATAGATATCAAATTCTATAGTAAATTCATCAGACAGGTAACCTACTTTATCAAATAAAGGTATAATTCTATTATATTTTGTAGTACCAATAATAACTTTTTCACCATTAAACTGAGCGACTTCAGCACCACCTTTTACCAGATCCCACCTAGATGGAAATTCACCAACTTCTTCAGATTTCAGATCATCATAAAAAATAACTTTTTCACCGGGAATAAATTTATAATTTCGCCATATCTCAACTTCTTGATTATCAATACTTTTTTTTGCTGATGTGTTATCAGATTTTGTTTTATTATTTTCTTTAGTTGTGGGTTGTTTTTTCTTTTTATTTCCAAGAAGTGTATCCATTTGCTTAGAAGTTTCATTATAAACCTTTTTTTCCGTTTTACGGATAACAGCATTCTCTGCGGATCTTTCGGCTCTCTTTTTTAATTTTTTTATGAACTGCGCCTCAGTAGTTTGTATAGCACTAACAAAAATTAGAAGGATTATAGATTTTAATAATTTTTTCATTTCTTTAGTTTTTAGTTATTACAATAGCACAAATACCATACTAAAGTTAGTACTTGCTATGTAAGTAATAAGGAGTTAAAGAGAATTTAGGAGTGATGAATTAGAAATGTAGGATGATTGATTAGAATTTTAACTTAATTTATTGAGAAAATCATGTAAAAAAGGCTTTTTACTCTGTGAAACTGGTAATTCAGCGTTATTTAGAAATACTAAAACGTCATTTTTTTTATCGTATGATTTCATCAAGTTAAGATTTACTAAATAACTTTGATGACATCTAAAAAAGCTGGTTCCTTTTAATTTTTCCTCAAATGATTTTAAAGTTTTTGAAACTAAAATTTCTTTATCATTTTTTA
>RCNE010001590.1_pt1 | contig 12290 bp, 9 predicted proteins | sample 2041361 | NCBI WGS metagenome assembly RCNE01 (sample SAMN09708229, study PRJNA481090) | Marine sediment metagenome, whole genome shotgun sequencing project.
CCACAGCAGCGTGTTAAACGGGGTCGGTCCGGAAAACAAAGGCGCATCATTAATTCCGAGCCTCGAAAGCTCTGCTCTCGCATGGCGTTCGACCTGCAGCTTGCCGGCCCATGACCAGGCAAGGTACGCCGTACTCAATGCAAGACCGGCGACCAGCGCAACGCCAGCTCGCCTCGCAGTCGGGGAAATCGCGGCGACAATGACACCGATCAGCAGGGGCAATGTGTAGAGCGGATCAATTATGAACAGTGTCGACCACATTACCGGAGGGGACTGCAGCGGCCAGAAGAGCTGCGTCCCGTATGCCGTGTGCGCATCGAGCAAGGGATGCGTAACAAGCGCCAGCATGATGGCGGCCAGCCAGGGCACAGGTGCGCCTCGAACCGGCGCCCACCATCGCCGCAACACGGCCCAGAGTGCGACAGAAAACGGTACCAGCACAAACAGCGAATGACTGAAGCCACGGTGAAACGTGAAGTTCTTGACCGCATCACCGTAGCGGATGGCTACGTCCAGGTCCGGCAGGGTACCTAGCGCCGCGCCGGCCAGCAGTGCTTTACGGCGGTGCCCACGTGGCGCGCACGCGCCTGCGATAGTCGCACCGAGAACCGCCTGGGTCAGAGAATCCACGCGTGGCGCCCCTGAGAATCAGCAAGCGATGGTCCGGGAACCGCCGGTTCAGCCGTCAGCGGCGCTTGCATTTCAGTGTGAGCGTCGCGAAGTCCTGGATATACGCAGGCGCCTCCGAGGCGCGTCTGCCCTCGTTCGCTTTGCTGCTCTGCCCGGCGGGGCCGAGTCGCATCCACTCGCCAAACTTCCTGCCTTCGGCAACGCGGTACGACGGACGCACGGACCACCGCAGCGGCTTGCAGGGTAGCGCTTCTTCTACCGTATGGCTGGCCTGCGGCACGTCTTTCGCCGCATAGACGAGCCGTTGCATGTCATAGACTTCGACGTCGTAACTGATACGGGAGGGATCGATCTCTTTGGTCCACTCACCGTAGGCATCGCCCCCTGACAGCTTGAGCTCCCAGGCGAGCGTCGGCGTTGGCGATTTGCTGACACCCTGCCAGTTATCCCTCTTCACCCGCTTGACGCTGGCCGTCTCCACTGGCGTCAACTCGTGCTTCAGGTCAACGCGGTCGAAGGCCCTGGCCGAGATCTCGCGCCCGAGGTAATGGCGCGCGTAGTTGGCATAGCTGTGCCACAGCGCGTTGCCATTTGCGGTCCAGTTGCCAAGCCTATCGCGGTCCTCGTACGACACTTTCTCTTCATAAAGGTGCTCGCCGTCGCTCAATCGCCGCAGCGTAACGCTGGCCGTCGTCGTAATCACCGCATCCTTGCCCTGCACGTCGATCGTGATGCCTTCGATGCCCACATACAGGACAGCATCCGTGTCTTCAGGAATGGGCGTCGTTACGGCAAAGATTTTGGAATCAAGATTCGGCAACCTGCGCAGGCCCCAGAAGACGTCCGATGCAAGCGCATCGTTGGTAAGCGACTGGCTTCCCGCTTTCTCGAGATCTTCCGTCAGTCCATCCCGAAACTCCTGGATTTCCCGCTGGGTCTTGCCGGCGATGCCACCAATTAACGCGCCCGGATACGTCAAAATCGGGATCGGGATACGCATGGAAACCGGACCGATTTCAGTGCCAACACCCCGGCCAGCCCTGGACCCCTTTTCCGCCCCTCCGTAAAGCCCGGCCGTCTGCTTCTCGTAGCTACCCGTGGTCGCTTCATCGACCGGACCCGTGCCCGCCAGCACAACGACTTTGTTTACGCTAGCCCGAACCTCTTCGGACAGGTGCGACGGCACGGTCGCCACAGCAGGCGGCTCGACCACGTCCGGCGGCTCGGTCGGCTCGATCGCAATTGCTTTGCCCCCGACGCTCGTCAATAACGCGGCTACAAGAAACAGTGCTTGCCGCCCGTGCGCGCCGCGAACAGGGCAATAGTGTGTTTGATCTTTCATAGAGCCTTCCACGCTACCTCCCACCCAGTTGATCCCACAGGTAGCTGTAAATCAGTGCCTCGTTGCGCGCCGCCTGCGTGTTGTCGGAGGCACCAGCATGTCCGCCAACCGTGTTTTCGAAGTACAGGAGATCGTGGCCCATCTCATTCATGCGCGCGACCATCTTCCGCGCGTGTGCAGGATGCACGCGGTCGTCGCGCGTCGAGGTTGTAAAGAAGGGCTTGGGGTAATCCGCGTCCTTCCGTACGTTGTGGTAAGGCGAATACTCTTTAATGAAAGACCAGTCATCGGTATCCGGATTGCCGAATTCACCCATCCACGACGCGCCCGCCAGCATCGTATTAAATCGTTTCATGTCCAGCAGCGGCACCTGTACGACGACCGCGTTCCAGAGATCCGGTCGCTGGGTAAGCATGACACCGGTCAGGAGCCCGCCGTTGGAGCCGCCGCGGATACCGAGGTGTTTCGAACTGGTGATCTTGCGTTTGACGAGATCCTCGCCGACTGCGATGAAGTCGTCATAGGCGCGTTGACGGTTTTTCTTCAACGCCGCCTGGTGCCAGGCGGGGCCGTACTCGCCGCCGCCGCGGATATTCGCCAGGGCATAGACGCCGCCCCTGCCCAGCCAGCTGTGGCCAATGGTCGCACTGTACGACGGTGTCAGGCTGATCTCGAAGCCGCCGTAGCCATAAAGCAGTGTCGGTGTATCGCCGTTTGCCTCGAAGCCCTTGGGCAGCACGAGGAAATAGGGGACCTTCGTACCGTCTTCGCTGGTCGCAAAGTGCTGCTCGACGGTCATACCGTCCGTAGCGAAGAAATCCGGCAAGGACTTCAGCGGCTCGATCGTGGCACCGCCGTCATTCGCTACGTACAGCGTATCCGGCCGCAGGAAACCCTCGTAGCTGAAGAAGAACACGTTCGAATCTTCGGCTGCCGTGACGAGGTTTATGCTGCCCAGCGATTCCGCCTCGATGTCTTCACCCTGCCATTCGCCGTCCACGTAAGAGAAACGCATCATGCGACCGACGACATTGTCGAGCAGGTTCAGGATCACATAGTCGCGCGTTGACATCACGCCGCCACGCTTTATCGCGATCGTACCGCTTGGCGTGAAGAGCACGTCGAAGTCTCGCTCGCCTTTCATGAAGCGGGCGAAGTCTATCGAGATTACCGCGCCCTGCCTGTAAGTTGTAGCCGCTGGCTTCCAGTCGCTCTTTAGCTCGACGATCATCTGGCCGTTCATGATGCCCTCCAGATCGGCATCATCAGGAATACCTATGCGCGTCAGCTCGCCATTGTCATCCAGGAGATAACTCTCAGACGTGTAGAACGTCGGCGAGCGGTAGGCGATGTCATACGGCGTATCCTTGTCCCAGCTTCGGAACACGCCCGCCGAAACGTCGGCCTGCTCCCCCGCGAACACTTCTTTCGCTTCCTGTACGGGCACGCCACGTTCCCAGATCCGTGCCGTCCGTGGATAGCCTGAATCAGTCAGGCTGCCCTCGCCGAAATCGGTTCCGACGTAGATGGAGTCTTCGTCGACCCAGCTCAGATCGGATTTGGCTTCGGCGAGATAAAAGCCGTCCTCAACGAAGGTTCGCTTCTCAACATCGAACTCCCGTACGACGACGGCGTCAGCGCCACCGCGGGACAGCCGCAGCAGGCAGTGCCGATACTCGGGGCGCAGGCAGCTTGATCCTTTCCAGACCCAGTCCTCTCCCTCCTGCTCGGCGAGCTTGTCGACGTCCAGGATGATCTCCCAGCTGGACTTGCCGGCGGCATAATCGGCGAGCGTCGCGCGACGCCAAAGACCGCGCTTGTTGTCGGCATCACGCCAGAAATTATAAATGTAGCTACCGCGCAGCGTCGGCGAAGCAATGCGCTCATCGGAATCGTAGATTTCCAGGTTGCGGTCACGGAACGTAGCGAATGTCGGCAACGCCTCAAGGTAACCCAGGGACGTCTTGTTCTGCTCCTCAACCCAGGCCAGGGCCTTCTCACCCTCAACATCCTCGAGCCAGAGGTAAGGATCCTCGTCCGCCGCGGCGGTGGCCACACAACAGAGGAGCAGCGCTCCCGAAAGTAATCTCGCCATTATTCTTATCTCCTCGCGTTCCCGGAGTTCGGCAGCATGACCGCTCTCAGGATGATGTTCGGCGTTTTTCAGCGCGCCTGGTAGGTCTTTGAGTAATTGCATCGAGCAAAGTTCTCGTTATTCAGGCAGCAAAATGTATCCGTATCGCCGCATACCCGAAGTACAGCACCAGCAGGAAGACGCCTTCCTTTCTGCCAAGGCGTGCGTCGCCAAAAACAAAAATGGGGATAAGGATCGCGGTAAGAAACAGCGATAACAGCAGGTCGCCAATACCGCCTTGAGGCACCGGGACCTGACTGATAATGCTGCTTGCCGGCAGCACGATCAGCGAATTAAAGATGTTGGAGCCAACGATATTGCCCAGCGCGAGGTCAGATTCACCGCGTCTCGCGGCAACAATGGACGTAACAAGCTCCGGCATACTCGTGCCAACCGCGATAATAAACAGGCCGATGATGGCGGGCGAGACGCCGAGGCTGTCGGCAATTACAACGCCGTTACGAATCGTCAGTTCGCCGCCGGCAGAAAGAAGCGCGATACCTGCAACAACAAACAGCAAACTGAAACGACTGTGCGGATCGGACTCAACATATTGATGATGTTCGATATCGGCAATAAGCGCATCCGAGGCTCTGGTCTCAACGAAATCAAGCACATTGATGTAGACGAATATGCAGAACAGCGAGATCAGGATAATACCCTCGGAGCGACCGATCATGGCCTGCCGCCCTTCCAGCATCTGGTCAAGTGCCATCACGGTGATAACGGTCGTCGCCAGCAGCAGCAGCGGCACCTCCCGGCGCACCAGCTGGCCCTGTATTTTGATCGGCGCAATCAGTATCGCCACACCAAGAACCAGCGCCAGATTGCTGATGTTGGAGCCGACGACGTTACCGAACGCGATGTCGGTCGCGCCGCGCAGCGCGCCGACGACATTGATGACGAGTTCCGGCGCACTGGTGCCAAAGCCTACGACGGTCAAGCCAACGACCAGCGGCGATACGCCCAGTCGGGTCGCAATATCCGATGCTCCTCGGACCAGCATCGTGCCGCCGCCAATAAGAAGGCCTATACCTGCAAGAATACCGACGAAAGAGAGCACTTTCGGAGCTTACCGCAATGTTTCAGGCAGCACATTTTCGAGGCCACTATTTACGACCAGGTGCAGCCAGATACTGAGTGCGTAGCCCAGGGCTATAGCGGGTGTCCAGCGCAGATGTGTGAAAAATGTGTAATAGCCACGAGCCTGCCCCATCAGGGCGATTCCGGCGGCAGAACCAATGGATAGCAGACTGCCGCCGACACCGGCAGTCAGTGTGACTAGCAGCCATTGCTGCACGTCCATCGTCGGATGCATTTCAAGCACAGCCACCATCACCGGGATGTTATCTACAAGCGCTGAGATTACGCCAACAAGAACGTTGGCAGTGGTCGGGCCGAGCTCACCGTACATGTACGCCGAGAGACCCTCGAGGTAACCGATGAAACCGAGGCCACCCACGCACATGATGACGCCGAAAAAGAAAAACAGCGTGTCCCATTCGACCCGGGACACCTCGCGAAAACTATCGAATGGCATGGTGTCGCCGATCTCGCCATACAGCTTCCTGTCGAACAGCACCGTATCGTAGGTTTTCCTGAGGTAAAAACCGAAAAACTTGAGAATCGCGAGGCCGGTCATCATGCCAAGGAACGGTGGCAGGTGCAGGTAATTGTGGAATGTCACGGCCAACGAGATTGTGCAGATAAAAAGAAAAATAACGACCCTGGCGCCACGTTTCATGATGATCCGCGGCTCTTCCCCGGCTCTTGCGGGAGCGACGTTTGGCACCGCGATCGACATCAGAACCGCGGGCACGAGGAAGTTCACAACGCTCGGCAGAAACAGCAGCAGGAAAGTCGAAAAACCGAGAATGCCTCGTTGCCACACCATCAGCGTCGTAATGTCGCCGAACGGACTAAATGCGCCGCCGGCATTAGCCGCTACGACAATATTGATGCAGGCAATACCGATAAAGCGCTGGTTTCCCCGACCGATGGCCAGCACAACCGCGCACATGACCAGCGCCGTTGTCAGGTTATCGATGAGAGGCGACAGAAAGAAACTCAGGATCCCGGTAATCCAGAACATGGTTCGGTAGGTGTACGCGCGCCGCACAAGCCAGCCGCGAAGTGCGACGAAAACGTTGCGTTCACTCATGGCGTTGACGTAGGTCATCGCTGCCAGTAGAAACAGGAACAGCTGGGCGAATTCCGTGAGGTATTCATGCACAGCGTCTGTGACTGTGTGCGATTGATCAGAATTCGAATACTGGTAGGCGATCAACGCCCATATGATGCCCGCAGCCAGAATGACCGGCTTCGACTTGCGCAGGTGCGTGAATTCCTCCGTGATCACCAGGCTGTAAGCAAGCACGAACAGCCCGATTGCCGCGGCGCCGACCCAATGTGTCGTTAGATCCATTGTAAACTGCGCTCCGTCATGTCCCGTCTCGTCACGTGAACGTCAGTTTCAAGCAGGACGGCAGCGTGACCCAAATCCGCGGCTCGGGAGAATCGGCAGGTATGGCCGGTCGAGCCCCTGTTTCCGGACTGTTGTTGGTAAACATCGACACCCCCCGGAGTCATGGCTGGCTGAAAGCCGTACAACCAGTATTACCAAAGACTGTATAGGCCGAAACGGCCTCTGAGTCTATTATCTGCACGCGAAAACGGCAGCCAAGCGGCGAATTATCGCGACATCCCCACGCAAAGTACCAGATGGGTAACTGGATGACTCGCAATGTTGCAGATGACCGAGCAAAACAGGAGATTATCGAAGTAGAATAGCTTCAAATACCAGAAGAGATGGCCCCAAGTGGCGACCAAGAATAAGTTAAATATCTGCCTGGCGAGCTCAGAGCTAACGCCGCTGGCGAAGACCGGCGGCCTTGCTGACGTAAATGCGGCGCTGTCCGCTTATCTCTACGAGGCGGGGCACGATATTCGTGCGTTAATTCCGTTTTATTCGAGTATCCGGCGCGACGGCTTGAAGATAGAACCCGTCCCGGGTCTGCAGAACCTGGCTATCACGATCGGCCAGTCGGACTTCATGTACTCAATTGACGTCACGACACTGCCTGGCGGCAAGCTGCCCATATACCTGCTGCGCTGCCCCGCCATGTTCGACCGGCCCGAGATTTATTCGGAAAGCGCCGATGAGCATCTACGTTTTATTCTCCTGTCGCGCGTTGCTATAGAAATGTGCCAGCGCATGGAGTTCGCGCCGGATATTTTCCATTGCCACGACTGGCATACCGCGTTGATTCCGCTTTTCCTGCGTACCATTTACGCATGGGACACGCTGTTTGCGAACACGCGATCCGTCATGACTATTCACAATATTGGCTACCAGGGCGTATTCGACGCGGACATCCTGGACGATCTTGCTTTGAGTGACAGCGAGTACATGCTGCACCAGGATGACCTGTCTGCAGGACGTATCAACTTCCTGAAAACGGGCGTGTTGTACGCGGACCAGCTTGCGACGGTCAGCCCGAGCTATGCCGAAGAGATACAGACTGCCGAATTCGGCTGGGGGCTGGACGGTATCCTGAGAGACCGCAGCGATGCGCTTGTCGGTATTCTGAATGGTGTCGACTACGATGAATGGAATCCGAAAACAGATCCGTTGATCCCGCAGACCTATAACAGCGAGGACCTGGGCGGCAAAGAGTTCTGCAAGCAGGTGCTGATGAATGAGATGGGCCTGGCCGGCGGCAAGGATCAGCCGTTGATCGGTATCGTCAGCCGGCTGGTCGAACAAAAGGGCGTCGACCTGATGGAGCGCGTGCTGCCAACGCTGCTTGCCCAGCGAAACTTCTCGCTGGCCATCCTGGGCAGCGGCCAGCCACTATTTGAGCGCTTCTTCGAAAACCTGCAGCAGGCGAACCGGTCTCGCGTCAGCTTTTATCGTGGCTATAACAACAAACTGGCGCACTGGATCGAGGCAGGGAGCGACATGTTCCTGATGCCATCCGCTTACGAGCCCTGCGGTCTCAATCAGATGTACAGCCTGAAGTACGGCACTATCCCGATCGTTCGGGAAACCGGTGGTCTGGCTGACTCGGTTGAGCAGATTGACGAAGTTAAGAAGACCGGGACCGGTGTATTGTTCCGCAATTACGATGAAACAGGACTGGCCTGGGCGATCAGCCGGTCGCTGGAACTCTACGAAGATAAACCGGTGTGGAAGAAGATCATGCAGAACGGCATGGCGAAGGACTTCTCCTGGGCCCAACAAGGGGAGGAGTACGTCACATTGTTTCGAGGCCTGGCTGGCAAGTGACCCGCAGGCCGGAGACTACGATGCTTAAGATTGAAACGGCACTTGAACATTCCAGACGTCGGGAACTTAATGACGAGGTTCATGCGCGACCGCCAGACAGCCTGCCGACGCCCTGCACTGTTACTTACATCGCACGACTTCCGCAGCGAGACCCGCAGAGCGGAATCGGCAAAGATTTGCTGGGCGACCTGCTGGGGCGCTTTGGACAGAAACGACCTGATCGCGCCACTGGTCACTTCACGACGATGCTCGGCCGTGACCGGCTACGCTGGGAACGGCATACCGAATACAACCGCTACACCTTTGTTGCGCCGGTCGACGCGAATGATACGAGCAGCCTTTTTCAGGAACCCGATGTGCCGGCAGATTGGCTGCAGGAGATGCGCGGAGAGGTCTTTGTCGGCATTCGAGCGAAAATCATCGGGCCTGAGGAAATCAATACGCCAATCGATGAGCTTAGCCGCAAGTGTTTCAATGGCAATACGCTGATCGGTTCGCGCGTCGGCGACGACGGCGGCCTTGCGCTGACGGACATGTGCATCCATGAAGACGGCTTCAGCCGTATTGTGCTTATTAACCAGAAGATGTCAGAAGCACAAACCGGCCGCGTGCTGCAACGCCTGTTCGAGATTGAGACCTACCGCATGATGGCCTTGCTGGCCCTGCCGGTTGCGCGTGAACTCTCACCGATACTCGACGAAGATGAACTCGAGCTATCGGCCATTGGCGAGTCGCTGGTCATCGCAGAATCTCACCATGAACAGGAATGGCTGGACCGCTTGACCCGTCTCTCTGCAAGCAGTCAGAGTCGTCATCAACGCAGCAATTACCGATTTGCGGCCGCCGATGCCTATTACGAAATCGTGTTGCAACGTATCAGTGAACTCCGTGAAACCCGCATCCACGGCTTGCAGACGTTTGAAGAATTCACAACTCGACGATTGGCACCCGCTGTTAAGACCTATCGTGCCGTATCTCGCCGACAGCAATCGATACTCGAGCAGGTTGCCCGCGCAACGAAACTGTTATCCACGCGGATCGATATTTCCCGTCAGCAACAGAACCAGTCGCTGCTCGCATCAATGAACCGTCGCGTGAAGATGCAGCTGCGCCTGCAGGCAACTGTTGAAGGTCTATCGGTCGCAGCCGTCACCTACTATGTCGTTGGGCTTGTCGGCACACTCGCTCGCGGAATTGAGTCGATGGGCGTGCCGCTCAATCAGTCATTGGTGTCGGCCGGCAGCATACCGATAGTCGCGGGCGTGGCGTTCCTGGGGATCAGGCAGCTGCGCAAGAAGATATCGCGCGAGGGGCTCGAATAATTCAGTGGCGCCAACCTGTGCCCTGACTGCCTTTTGCTCGTCTGCATCGCCTGCTAGAGTTGCGGCGTTAAGTTGTCCGTATCAGGAATTTACCAATGACCGATCCCGCCGTTGACGGCTGTATCGAGATGATTATTCGACCCAAGGAACGTGACCTCGGCGAGTTTACGGTGCGTCGCGTTCTGCCAGCGGCAAAGCGACGCATGGTCGGGCCGTTCGTTTTCTTCGATCATATGGGTCCGGCCGAATTCCCGCCAGGAAAGGGTGTCGCCGTTCGGCCGCACCCGCACATAGGCCTCGCAACCATTACCTACCTGTTCGAAGGCCAGATTATGCACCGCGATAACCTGGGCTTCATGCAGCCCATCGAGGCCGGTGCCGTGAACCTGATGACCGCCGGGCGTGGCATCGTCCACTCCGAGCGCGCGGGTGACGACCTCGGGGAAACCTCAAAACTGCATGGCATCCAGTCCTGGATGGCTTTGCCGCATGAGGAAGAAGAACGCGAGCCTTCATTCGTACACTACCCTGCAGCGGACTTGCCAGAGCTCGATATCGACGGTTGCACGATCCGGATCATAATGGGTGAATGCTTCGGCCAGCGCTCGCCGGTGACCACTTACTCTGACACTCTTTACATGGAGTGCGTCGTGCCGGCAGGAAAGCAGCTTACGATTCCGGGCGATGCGCCCGAGCTTGCCGCCTACGTCGTCTCCGGCGAAGTCCGTGTTTCGGGCGAGAATTTCAGCGACGGCGTAATGCTGGTTGCGAGGTCTGGCGATGCTATCGAGATGGCGGCAACACAGGACGCCCGGGTCATGATCCTGGGCGGTGAGTCGCCGGGCGATCGACATGTGTGGTGGAATTTCGTCTCCAGTTCCCGTGAGCGCATCGAACAAGCAAAGGACGACTGGCGCGAGGGACGCTTCGAATCCGTGCCGGGCGACGATGAGTTCACTCCACTGCCGGACCGGTAGCCAGCCCCAACCCACAACCGCAGGTACAAACATGCCGCAGGTAACTGCTAACGGAATAGACATAGAGTACGAAACGTTCGGTTCGTCCTCAGACCCGACACTACTGTTGATTATGGGGCTCGGCATGCAGCTGATCGCCTGGCCCGAGCCCTTTTGTCGAGAGCTCGCGTCGGAGGGGTTTCATGTCATACGGTATGACAACCGCGACACGGGATTTTCTACGAAGTTCGAAGGCGCGAGCGCACCGGGGTTGCCGGCGCTCCTGATTCGAAGCCTGCTGCGACTGCGAATTCGCGTTCCTTATACCCTGTATGACATGGCCGAGGATGCGACCGGGTTGCTCGATGCACTCGACATTCCCTCGGCGCACATCGTCGGTGCATCCATGGGCGGCATGATCGCCCAGAACCTGGCGGCGCACTTTCCTGAGCGCTTACGCTCCCTGACATCGATCATGTCGACCAGCGGTCATCGATCCCTGCCGGGTGCCGACCCCCTCGTATCACGTCATCTGTTCCGTTCGCGGCCCACCAATGCCGATCGCGAAGCCGTGATTGCTCACAACATGCATACCCTTGAATTGATCGGCAGCCCCGCGTATCCCATCGACGAGGAGACACGCCGGGAGATGACCTCGTTCAGTTTCGATCGCTGCTACTACCCTTCCGGGTTCACGCGTCACGTTGCTGCGATCGTCCAGGATGGTGACCGCAGGCAACGTCTTGGCATGATTTCGGCGCCGACGCTCGTGATACACGGCCGCGAAGACCCGCTGGTGCCACTGGCGGGCGGCATCGACACGGCAGAGCATATTCCGGGCGCCCAACTCGAGATATTCGACGGAATGGGCCACAACCTGCCCGCAGCGCTGTGGCCCACACTTATTGAAATGATCGCCGGACACGCCAGGAACGCGGATAGCGGCTAGCTCGTCACGTTAAAGAACTGGGGTCGAACCGAGGTTTTTCTTATGAAAAAAACCTCGGTTCGACCCCAGTTTACGCTTATGCAAAAAAACCTCGGTTCGACCCCGATTTACGGAGCACCGATGCGCTACCATGCGGGGCCGTAAGACCCAGGTAACCCGGATTTGTCCGCCCTCAAGAAACTTGCCGTACTAATTGTACTGGTGCCCGTGACCATTATTGCCGTGCTGTGGGTACGTGCGTATTCGCCGGGTGACATCGAGCCGGCTGCCATCCTGTGCGCCGACGATGCGCCCGCGTGGGACTCGGAGTCGCAGCTCAAGGTGATGAGCTACAACGTGCAATACATGGCGAGCAAGAACTACGTGTTCTTTTACGATGTCGACACTGATGACGCGGAACGGGTCGCCGCGGTACAGCGCGCTGGCAAGACCCTCGCGAGCTATCCAACGCAAGAAGACACCTTCTGGACCCTGGATGAAGTGGCGAAACTGATCCGTGAAGAGAAACCGGATGTTTTGCTGCTGCAGGAGATCAATGGCGCGGATGACAGCCGGACGTACTACACAGACCACACCGCTGAGTTGCTGGCCCGGCTGCCTTCGGACATGTTTGCCTGTCAAACGTCCGCGCCTTACTGGCAGGCGGAGTTTGTTTTTCATCCGCAGGTG
>RCNE010001591.1_pt1 | contig 12289 bp, 10 predicted proteins | sample 2041361 | NCBI WGS metagenome assembly RCNE01 (sample SAMN09708229, study PRJNA481090) | Marine sediment metagenome, whole genome shotgun sequencing project.
TGCGATCAGCGATCTCGATTCAGACACGTTCTGTAATTGTGGTGTAGGTAATGCATTAGACAAAGATGGCAACGTCGTCTACTTGCAAGCGATTGATTCAGTCATGTACTACGACATCGTTGTGAACTACACGTTTGAGTCAACCGGCACAAATATTGCTGCTGGTATCACGAACATTACAGACGAAGAGCCGCCGTTCATCGAGACTGGCTTCAATGCCGCGACCGATCCGTCGACATACCGTTTGTTTGGTCAAGGTTACTACTTGCGACTTACGCAGACGTTTGAATAAGTCAGACTTAGTCTGAAAGCAGTATTGAGAAGGGCCGCTTATGCGGCCCTTCTTTTTTGTCTGAATTCTTTATCCCTACCAGAGACTGTCTTCTTCGCTTAGCTCGTACAGTAACTCGGCATTTTTGATCAGTGTGGTCCGCAACGGCGCCTCCACTTGATTGTCGATACGGTTCGCATCAATCTGCCACTTCATTGCGAAGTGTCGCAGCGCCTCTCTCGGCGTCGCCGCCATTGAGTCTTCGACATGATCGAATTTCACTTCACCGCAAATAAACCAGCGGAAGGATTGTGGGTTATTCAACGCCCTGGCTTGACCTAGCAAGATTCGCATAGGGAACGCCCAGGCGGGTTTGGTTTCGACAAAAAAGTCGTCAAAAACCTGCTGCTTCCCAAATGCTTCAACTGCGGCATCGAGTTGCGACCGAAGCCAGGCTTTGAGATCGGCATCAATTGTGCCGTCAGTAGTATTCGACATATAGAGTTCCTAGTCCCGGGTCGCTCTGAGTACCCAAGCCACGGCATGCTGCCGCCCCTGTGGTATCAGCGGTTCGGCGCGTTGCACCGTCAAGCCGCCCGCGATCAAGTTTCGACAAACCGATTCCAGTGTTTCCTGATTCAGGGCTACGCTGGTCATAGAGAGCATGCGTTCTGCGAAGGCATCCAGTTCGTTATCCATGGTCTCCAACCACGCCAGTATTTCCTGCCTGTCATACTTTGGAAGCTCTGCGTGAATGCGACCGATATCGTTGTACAAATTCAAGATCGTATCGCCAGCAACATGTTCGCCGTACTCGCTAATAATGTCTTCAGCGGTTTGCACGGCGGGCGCGAGTTGCCGGCCCGCCGCGTCATAAGGCGCGCGATCTGCACCGTGGAGGGCTGCAAATCCTGTCTTGAACAGTTCGTTGGCGTAGGGAATGAACTTGGCATCGCGCAGTCGCTCAATCGCACTAAGGCTTTTCTTACATTCATTGAAGACACCGCCATTCTCAACATGCAGCAACATCACCAGCTCACCACCAGTCGCAAGCAAGCGAGCACCCTCGTAAATGGCATCGACGCCGGCGTACTCAACCCCGAATTGACTGGTAACCAGTCCAAAATCACCGTCCGCCAACGGTATTTGAAGCGCATCAGCGACGACTCCTGTGACCCCGGGAATACGCTGCTTAACGTTCTCGATGGCTGTCGGCGACAAATCAACACAGGTCACGTTGGCGCTGTCGATGCCAAGAACTTCGATTGCAATATCGACGACAGTACCGTTACCGGTCGCGAGATCGATCATCTTCGGCAGCGATTGACTCGCCTTTAGTGACGCAAAAAACTCGCTCCAGAAACCGTGAATAGCCGGGTGGTTGGAACCACCGCCGCAAAAGGCGCTGACATCACCTGTGCCTTGCCAATAAGTGTCCCAGCTTTTGCCGGCCGATGCAGGGCCTTGTGTTGTCATTCGGAAATCGTCGATGTCGCACTTAGGACCTGCAGTATAACGCCAATTGATTCATGGGCTGAACAGTGTCAGATTAGCGAAATGAACGAAGAAATTAAGAACCTGAGCATGGCGGGCCGAAAGGCCGCAGCAATCCAAGACTGGGCAACAGTGCATGTTTGTGCCAATGCGATCTTGAGTCGAACTGAGAGCGAGCCGGACGGATACTTCCTTCTCGGTTTGGTGGAGAAAGCGTCCGAGCATCCGAAGAAGGCTATCGACGCATTCGAGATTGTTCTGCAGTTGGACGAAGATCGTTACGATGCGGCTATCGAACTTGCGAGTCAGTACTCAATGGCTCGGCGCAACGGCGAAGTAGTCGATCTGCTTTCTCGATTCCAGGATGCGCTGGACAACAGTCCGAAGTATCTGGACATGGCAGGAACGATTTTCACCGACATCGGCATGCCAGAAAAAGCCTGGCCGCTGTATCAGAAAGCGTGCGAACTGCAGCCGGAAATCAGCCTGTTTCAAGCGAACCTCGCTTCTTGTGCGGTGTACGTCGGCGAGATCGATGTTGCCAAAGAAACGTTCAAGAAGCTTCTGGGCCAGAATTCGAACCATCAGAGAAATCACTATCAACTTGCTCGCCTGGCACGCGCCGAAGACGCAGTGCATATCGAGCAAATGGAAGAAGTCCTAGCAAAAAGTAACTTGCCCGCGGACCGCAACATTTTTCTGCACTATGCGCTGGGAAAAGAGTACGAAGATCTGCAGCAGTGGGACAAGGCGTTTGAGCACTTCTCGAAGGGCGGCGACGCGGCATACAGCATCGCCAACTATGACGTGGCGACGGACATCGCGATCATCGACAAAGCAATCGATACCTGCGGAGAGGCATGGCTCAATGACCGCAAGGATTTTGTAAGCGGTGAAAAAACACCGCTGTTTATTGTTGGCCTGCCCAGAACGGGTACTACTTTGACTGAGCGCATTATCGGCAGTCATTCGAAAGTACAGAGTGTGGGGGAAACGGAATTCATTCAGATGACAATGCGCCGCGAAAGCAAGGTCCAGGCAGTCGAAAAAATGACGCCGGCTGTCATTGATGCTGTGTCTAAACTCGACATTTCTGTGATTCGAGACGGTTACCTTGAGAGCATTGGGTATCGGCTCAAGAAGCCGCCGATTTTTATCGACAAACTTCCATTCAATGTTTTGTATCTCGGCTTTATCGCTAAAGCGTGGCCAGACCAGCCCATCGTACTGATGAACCGAAATCCGATGGATGCTTGTTTTTCGATGTATAAACAAGTCTTCACCTGGGCTTATAAATTCTCATATAGCCTCGATACGCTCGCGCGTTACTATGTTGCCTACGAACGTTTGTGCGCACATTGGCGTGAGGTGTTAGGTGAGCAGTTGGTTGAGGTTCGCTACGAGGAGCTGGTGTCCGATCAGGAAACACAGACGCGTCGTCTTCTTGACCGCTTAGGTCTGAAATTTGAAGAAGCCTGCCTCAACTTTGAAAAAAATACTGCACCTAGTGCGACCGCGAGCTCAGTGCAGGTAAGAGAGAAAGTACACGCTGGCTCTGTCAATCGCTGGAAGCAGTACGCGACACATCTGGAGCCGTTGCGAGCGCAACTCGAAGCGGCGGGCATAGCAACGGATTAGCGTCAAATTGGACCCACAAACCCAACGAATTTTGCTTGCAGCACGGCAAGCTGTGAACGCTCAGGACTGGGCTCGAGTCAACGCATGTGCAATGGAGCTCGGACGACTAGAGCCTGGAAACGCGGACGCACCATTCCTGTTGGGGTTGGCGCACAAAGGATCGCAGCGAACACAGCCAGCTGTCGAATCGTTTCAGCGAGCGTTGTCCCTGTCCCCGCAGCGGTTTGACGCGGCCATAGAGTTGGCAAGTCAATGCATGAAACTGAATCGTTACGACGAAGCGCGCGAATTGCTACAGCAATACAAAGAGCAGTTAGATGGCAATCCGCTTTACCTCGATATGGCGGCACAGGCCTACTTTGATATGGGGCAGTACCGAGAGGCCTGGCCACTCATGGAACAAGCGTGTGAACTGCAACCTGACGCTGCTCACTATCAAGCACATATGGCAGCGTGTGCGGTTTATCTTGGCCAGATCGATGTAGCAAGACGCATTTACAAAAAGATTCTTAAGCGGCATCCGCGACACCAAAAAACCCATTACGATCTGGCGCATCTTGACCGTGCGAAAAGTGATGCGCACATCAAGCAGATGCTGAAACTACTGAAGAAGAGTAAATTAAGTCCGGATGGCAACATTTACCTCTACTACGCGCTTGGCAAAGAGTATGAAGATCTGGGGAAATGGCGCGAGTCATTTCGCTATTACGAAGATGCGGGAAACGCCGTTAAGTCTGTGGCCAATTACGATGTTCAGGAAGATGTCAGACTTGTTCACCGCATTATAGAGACGTGCTCTGCGAAATGGCTGCAGGATGAGCCATCAATAGTCGAGAGTAATAAGACGCCCGTCTTTATTGTCGGCTTACCACGCACAGGGACGACGCTGACGGATCGCATTCTGTCCAGCCACTCGAAAGTGCAGAGCGCCGGAGAGTCGCAACTATTGCAAATGGTGTTGCGGAACGGAGCTCGAGCAGGCAATCAGATCGGAATCACGCCCGAGCTGATTGATGCTGCGGCAAAATTGAAGCCGGCCGAGATAGCCGAACGCTACGCGAATTCCGTGCAGCACAGGTTGGGTGACGAGCCATACTTTATTGAGAAGCTCCCAGAAAATGTGCTGTATCTCGGGTTTATCGCAAAAGCCTGGCCGAATGCGAAAATTGTACATTTGCGACGACATCCGATGGATGCTTGCTTCGCCATGTTCAAACAATCCTATTTTCGATTCGCGTATTCAATTGACGACGTTGCCAAATATTATCTTGCCTATGACAAGCTGAGCGCACACTGGCGCGAGACGCTTGGCTCACGAATCCTGGAACTTGACTACGAAGACCTTGTTGCAGATCAGGAGAGCGTAACAAGGCGACTCTTGGATGATCTGGGGTTTGAGTTCGAGGAGTCCTGCCTGAACTTTGAAAGCAACAGCGCTCCGGTCGCAACCGCAAGCTCCGTACAGGTTCGGGAAAAAGTGCACTCGCGCTCAGTGGGCAAGTGGAAGAAGTTCGAGAAGCAATTGGCGCCACTACGCCAACAACTCGAACAAGGTGGAATCAAAATTTAGGAAAAGCAGATGAAAATATTGAACTCAACTTTTGTAGTCATAGGCGTGCTGCTGATCTTTCCCGGCGCGGCGTTGGCCGACGACGATATCGTTGCCGGTTTGGAACATTGCAAGACTATCGACGATGAGAATCTCCGACTGTCCTGTTACGACAAACTTGGTGGCCGAGAGGCGGCAGTAGTGATGGCCGCGCCTGTAGCGATCCCGCCCGATAATCTGGGTAAAGAAGCGATACCTGGCGAGAAAAAGAAGAAACAGAAGGTGGAGCCGGTAAACGCCAGAGTCATGCGTTGTACAAAGGACCCGTACAAGAAGTATCACTTTTACCTTGAGGGTGGCCAGGTCTGGAAGCAGGTGAGCGATAAGAAACTGAATTTCGAAGACTGTGACTTCAATGTCTCAATCACTAAGGATTTCTTCGGCTACAAAATGCAACAAGAGGGCGAGAAGTCCAGATTTCGAGTATCGCGCGTTCGCTAATTGATGCGACTAGTCTTTGCGACGCGGGATTGCTTCGTCCAACATCAATGCACGGATGTATCTGACCGGAGGGGAACCGTAGCTTAAGGCCTGATCGTGGTAGCGGCGCAGGGTAAACTCATCGCCCCAGGCATCCTCCACGGCGCTGCGTAATTCGATGTGTTCCTGGTATCCCACGAAGTAGGTTGAGAGCTGCGCCGAACTGAGCTGCGCTCTGACCCATTTGCCGGCCGCCTCACGCTCTTCCTGAAAGCCACCTTCGATCATAAGCGTCATCGCTGACTCACGGGTCATGCCATCAACATGAATGGCGGAATCGATAATCGCATTGGTGATAGCGCGCAAATACCACTTCAGGTTAATGAGTTTCATGAGAGGGTCGTAGTCGAGGTAGCCCTCCGAAATCATCATTTGTTCCGCGTACACGCCCCACCCCTCGACGAACGGACCCGACCACAGCACAGAACGCAGAGTAGACGGGTATCGATTGCTGAGCGCTAGCTGTAGATAGTGACCTGGAACACCCTCGTGGATAGTCAGGTCCTGGATCGAGTAGAGATTGTATTCACGCAGGAATGACTGAATCTGTTCCTCTGTCCAATCAGCTGGCAACGGAGCTACCGCATAAAATGCGGGTTGGTCGCGGTCTAGCGGCCCGGGAGGATCAAGATAGGCGACGCTCACACCGCGTTGAAACTCCGGCATGATGATGATCTCGACCGGTTCATCCGGCATCGTAACGATGTTTTTTTCGATGACAAAGTCGATGGCTTGCTGCAACTGTTGCTTGGCAACGGCGACGATTCCATCGCGCGGCGGCAGTTGCTGGTACGCCTTTTCGAGTGCCGCGCGGATAATGACTTGTTTATAGGACTCATCCGGGCTATCGGGAAATGCTGTGGAGGGATGGATGGCCAAGTAGACAGTTTTCGCGACTGCGTACATTTCATTGCGGACGGCCTCGTATTCCTGTTCCGCTCGTGCCGTAATATCCTTTCGACTTAGCGGTGAGTTCAGCGCGTAGGCAAGTTTAGTGTCGTAGTACTCAGCACCGATGCGAAAATTGCCCGCCGCGCGCGGCAGCAGCTCTTCTTCCAGCCAGGTCTGATGATCCGCGACGGCATTCTTGGCGATCTCAATCGCTGCATTGAGATCTTCCTGTTCGGCTTCTGCCAGTACACCCATTTCAGGAATAATCATCGAGTCTATGATCGAAGCCAGCCCCGGGTTTTGCCGGATAGCGGTTTCAGCGTGAATTTTTGGTACCCGATGCGGCTGAATCGCGGCGCGCGATTGCTCAAGAAAACGCGGAATCTGCAACAGTCGTGATGTCACGCTACGCAAGCGCTCATCGAGTGGCGCGAAATCTCTTGCGATGAGGCCATAGATGGCGCTACCGGAAAGTCCGACGTAGCTCACCGGATTCCAGGCCCACTCTTGCAGTACATCCTGTGACCAAAGGTCGGACTGCAGTTGATTCATTAATATCTCGGCGTCTATCTGATTGGCCCGAGAGAGTGTGTCGATGTCGATAGCTTCGAGTGTAGTGATGTATTCGATTAGCAAGGCTCGATACTGTGCACGGGCGGCGGCATCGACTTGGTCGAGTTTGTGGTCGGCACTGTGATCCCCGACCTGGCTTGCATACACCGGCGAGAAATTAGTCAGATCGCTAATGTACTCGTCGCCCAGGTTTTGAAACGCCTCATTGTTGGCGTCGTCAGCGTATGCCATTGCTCCAGCGAGCAAAAACACGACCGCAAAAAGAACTCGCTTCATCGCCATACCCTGCATTCAAACCAGATGCACTAAACCTTAGCACGGCTTTGACAACGCTGTAATATTAAGCAATGCGTTGTATCTATATTGTTTCCTTGCTGGCAATCAGTCTTGGGCTGCCAGCTGTCCTGCACGCCGAGGAGCGTTTGCCGGCGGCCCTGATCAGGGTTCCCGATTCGGTGCAATCAATATTCGTAGCGCAAACAAATACGGCCGAGTTTCACCGATTCGATCGTTCTGGCGATTCGATGCTGCATCAAGGCACTTACTACATGTCGATTGGTACGGCAGGTGCTGGAAAGCAAAGGAGCGGCGACAGGCGCACGCCGCTGGGTGTCTATTTCGTTACCGAGCGCCTGGATACGTCGCGACTGCATGAGAAATATGGCGTCATGGCGTTTCCACTGGACTATCCGAATGTCTGGGACAGGCGCGCGCAGCGCACTGGCGACGGTATTTGGGTGCACGGCGTTGATGCCGGTGGCGGCGAACGGCCAGCATTGGATACGGATGGTTGCGTTGCGCTTCGCAACAGCGACTTGACGGCTCTGGCGTCAAGCTTTGCCGAGAATGTCACCCCTGTTGTCGTTGTGCGAGATGTGCATTGGGCAACGCCGCAGGAAAATACCGAATTGCTTGCCGAGTTGGAAGCGTCCGTGGCTGCGTGGGTCGATGCGAGATCACGCGTCGACTTACACGCGTACCTGACACTGTATGACGACGAATTTCAGCGTTGGGGTCTGGACAAGGCTCAATGGTCAGCCGTATCGGTACAGGCGGCTGCGACGCAGCCAGTCGATGAACAATCGATGAGTGATCTTTTGCTGCTTAGATACCCGGAGGAGGAAGGTGTCTACCTGAGCCGCTTTCGCCTGCAGCGTACAGCGGATGGGCAGGTGATCGAAACCACGAAGCGCTTGTACTGGCGTCGCAACGCGCAAGGTGCGCTGCGAGTTATCGCCGAAGACGACGGCTAGAGACTAGCGTACTTAGAGACTAGCGCAGACCTTCACGAACAGTGAGTTCGTCGATGAGTTCGATCAACTTCGGATAGCTACCGGCCATTCCAGCATCAGATTTATACTTGCCGTTCACAATAATCGCAGGAACGCTCATGATGTTGTAGCGGCGTGAAAGATCGGCAGCGAGGCGCATCGCTTGATTGACCTCAAATGAGCTCCAGGTGCGACTGAAGTCGTCGGCACTTACGCCGGCCCGTTCGAATAACTTCTGAATGGACGCTTCGGAAGCGATGCGGTTGCCGCGGCGGTGAAATTCTTCAAAGACCATGGTGCGAAAAGCATTTTGGTCCTGCAACTTGCCGCTCTTGGCGAGAAAAACTTCTGTGTAATAGAGTTGCGCATGTAGTTGTGCCAGCTGATTGAAGGCCGCTGGAATGCGCACCAATCGGACCTCGGGATTTTTGCTTTCTTCCCAGCGAGTGATGTGTCCTTCGAGGTCATAGCAATGCGGGCAGCTATACATGAAGATTTCCGCAACCTCGATCTTGTCAGGTCCGCCAACGGTCGGCTGTGTCGGAGTCAGGCGCGTGTAGTGGGTACTTTCCTTAAACTGCCAGGTTCGCCCCTCGGTCGCATCTTCGGCCAGCGCGAGGACAATGGCTTTGTCGTCGGGTTCCGCCTCTGCAGCGGATTCTTCAACCACGACCAGTGACTCGGTGTCTGGAACCGAGCTATCAGGCGCGTGATCTACCGTATCAACGACTTCTTCTTCAACAGCGGCAGCGACTTCGCTCACTGGCGCTGCTGTCTCTTCCTTGCTGCAGGCTGTAACAACGAGTGCCAGCGCGGACAGGCAAAATACTCTTTTAATGTTTCGTAGTTTCATGTTATTTCAGACCCTGTACGTAGGAAGAAAGTGCCGCAATATCTTCTTTACTTAAGCGTGCCGCGATGTCCTGCATGATACGAGTCTTGCCATCGCTGGTCCGAGCACCACTAGCATAATCGTTAAGTTGTTTAGCGGTGTAGGTCGCGTGTTGTCCGCGCAGTGCCGGGTACTTTGCTGCCGGATTGCCACGCCCCGTTGGTCCGTGACAAGCGAGACAGGCCGAGGTTTTGTCCTCGACGTTGCCGCCGCGATACAGTGATTCACCGCGGTCGAGCAAGGCTGGATCTGCAATAGCGTTCGCCGCGGCGGGCAGACTTTCAAAATAAACGGCTAGATTGGCCATGTCCTCATCACTCAGCAGCATCGCTTGTGACGTCATCAAAGGGTCATAGCGGCTGCCGTCTTTGTAGGCTTTCAACTGAGCCAGTAAATAGGGTGCATTCTGGCCCGCAATATTGGGCCACATCGGATTTGCGCTATTCCCTTCAGTGCCGTGGCATGCGGTACACGTGATGGCACTGGCCTTGCCGGCTTCAGCCGAGCCCTCGAGCAGGCTTTCCGCTCGAATCTGTGCGCCAGACAGCATGATGCCAGCGGCCGTGAACAGTAATGTAAGCTTCATTTTCATAGGGTCTAACCGTCTCTTGCCTGCGGTGGTATTGCCAGCGCTTTGAGATTCTTTATCTGATTGTTTGTAGCGAACCATGGCGGCGGGGTCTGATGTTCACAACTCCGGGCTCCATGACACGCTGAACTACCTTGCTGAGCGCCTTCGAACCGTTCAGACTAGCCATTCGGTCCTGTACTCAGCAGCGCCAAATTATACACATTATCCGCAGGCCGTACCCCATGTCGCATTACCCTGAAGCCGAGTTTATAAAGAGCGCAAACGCGGTCAGCCAGTTTGTAGGCGATAGCGGCGCAGAAGTGGCTGTCGCCGGTCGCTCGAATGCCGGCAAATCGAGCGCCATCAATATTATTGTTAATCGGCGGCAATTCGCGCGCACCAGCAAGACTCCGGGCCGCACCCAGCTGATTAATTTTTTCCGGCTGCAGGATGAGCAACGGATGGTGGACCTGCCTGGATATGGGTTTGCCAAAGTTTCGGCAAAGACGCGAGCGCACTGGCGTAGTCTGATGGCGGAATATTTTGAGTCTCGCAAGAGCCTGCAGGGCCTGTTTCTGATTGTGGATATCCGCCGCCAGATCACACCTTTCGACGAGAACATGCTGGGATTCGCCGAAATGGTCGCTTTGCCGACTCACGTACTGCTCACCAAGTGTGACAAGTTGAAGCGTGGACAGGCCGCCAAGGCGATGTTGGAGGTACGACGTGACCTCGAAGGCGTTGCCAGCGTGCAGCAATTCTCTGCGCTGACGCGGGTTGGCGAAGATGAAGCTCGCTCGAAGCTGCATGAGTTCCTCACCATAAAATAGCCCCGAAGCAACGGTTATAGCCGTCACCCCGGGGCCAGAAAAAGCAATAGGTCTTGGGGAAACCGTATTGCGCGCTTGTTTAGGGAGGTAAACAAGCAAGTGACTTACGCACTCAGAAGATTAGAGGCGGATCCGCCGCATGAGTTCAAAATAATTTATAATGCGTTGATAAATAACGAAAAATAGCTTAGACACAGTCTAATCAGTTGCCAGACTAGTGAGCTTCATCCCAGTTAATGCCAACGCCAACGTCGACTTTTAAGGGAACAGCAAGCGTTGCTGCGCCGTTCATCAAGTCGGTGACACCGTCGCGTACGGTATCGACGCTGTCTTCGTCCACTTCGAATACGAGCTCATCGTGAACCTGCATGATCATCCGCGCACCGGGTTTCTCCGTGTGCAGCCATTCGTGCACTGAGAGCATTGCCTTCTTGATGATGTCTGCGGCTGTGCCCTGCATGGGTGCGTTGATCGCCGTGCGCTCAGCGTATTGCCGCCGATTGGCGTTGCGTGCGTTGATTTCCGGGAGATACAGGCGCCGGCCAAAAACAGTTTCTACGAAACCATCGGCACTGGCCTTTTCGCGGATGTCATCCATGAAGGTTTTTACGCCCGGGTAGCGGTCGAAATACAAATGTATGTATTCCTGCGCCTCGCCGCGAGATACGCTGAGTTGCTTGGCGAGGCCAAAGGCAGACATGCCATACATCAATCCAAAGTTGATCGCTTTTGCAGAGCGGCGTTGGTCATCGGTGACGCCATCGAGCGGCATATCGAAAACCTCTGCAGCCGTGGCGCGGTGAACATCGAGCTCCTTGCTGAAGGCATTCATCAAACCGGGATCTCTCGATAAATGCGCCATGATGCGCAACTCGATCTGAGAGTAATCAGCGGCAAGTAACAGTTTGCCCGGTGGCGCGATGAAGGCTTGCCGGATGCGGCGGCCCTCGGGCGTTCGAATCGGGATGTTCTGCAAGTTCGGATCGGTTGATGAAAGACGCCCGGTCGCCGCGACCGCCTGATGATAGGAGGTATGGATGCGGCCCGTGTCCGCCGCGATTTGCAGCGGCAGCTTGTCTGTATAAGTGCTCTTGAGTTTGCTGACGCTGCGGTACTCAATAATGACGGCGGGCAGCTCATAGTCGCCGGCGAGCTCGACGAGAACATCCTCAGCGGTTGAGGGTTGTCCTTTCGGCGTTTTGCGGATGATGGGCAAGCCCTGTTGTTCAAACAGAATTTGCTGCAACTGTTTCGGCGAGCCGAGGTTAAAAGGTCCGCCTGCGAGTCCGTGCGCCTTTGCCTCGAGCTCAATCATTTTCTTCGCTAGTTCGCCGCTTTGCGTGGACAGCATTTTGCGATCGACCAGTACACCGGTCTCTTCCATTTCCAGCAGCACAGGTACGAGTGGTTGTTCGATGTTCTGGTAAACGTCGCGCAGGCCGTCGTGAAGCTGCAACTGCTCCCACAGAGTGTTATGCAATTGCAATGTGATATCCGCATCTTCTGCGGCGTAGGGAGCGGCTGTCTCGAGATCAATCTGATTGAAGGTCAGTTGTTTGACACCCTTACCCGCTACGTCTTCGAAATGGATGGTTTCACGGCCAAGATACTGGCGTGCAACTGAATCCATGTCATGTCGCGTAGCGACGCTGTTCAGGACATACGACTCCAGCATGGAATCGAACTGCATTCCGCCTAGCGCGATGTCATACCGCGCCAGAATATGCGCGTCATATTTTAGATGGTGGCCGACTTTTTTCTTGCTATTG
>RCNE010001592.1_pt1 | contig 12287 bp, 13 predicted proteins | sample 2041361 | NCBI WGS metagenome assembly RCNE01 (sample SAMN09708229, study PRJNA481090) | Marine sediment metagenome, whole genome shotgun sequencing project.
GATCGACGGTGCTGGTCGACGCTTACTCGCCTTCTGTCGATCCGGACCAGCCCGTGGCCATGGGTGTCTCGTTTGCTGCCACTGCCGGTGGGGATTCCGACCAGTGCGCGTATGCAGTCATTGCCGAGCAGGGATCCGCGAGGTTCTTGGCGGGCCTGGACGCGTTTCCCGAGCAGGCTGAGCGCTCCGAGTAGCGCTTTGGCACGTTCTGCGAGGTCGCGTACTCCCCGGATCAGCCGTGGGCGAGAGTCCTGGCACGGGATTGTCCCGCACTCTGACGCATCGGCGGAACTGCGGGAATCAGCGAATAGGTGGCGGCCGGTAATGTCCCGAGGGTGAAGATCCTCCTCGTCGAGCCCTACTACGGCGGTTCCCATCGGGCGTGGGCAGACGGCTACAGGGACAACAGCGCACATGAAGTGACCCTCATCACGCATGAGGCCAGGTTCTGGAAGTGGCGGATGCACGGTGCCCATCTGACGCTGGCGCTCGACACGGCCGACGCGCTCGACACACCGCCCGATGTCGTGCTCGCTTCGTCGATGATGAGCGTTGGGTCGTTCATGGGTGCCACCCGCAACACGATCGACGGCGCACCGGTCGGGGTCTACTTCCACGAGAACCAGTTCTCCTACCCACTCTCCCCGCTCGACCGACCCGACCTGACGTACCCGATGGTGAACTGGTCGAGCGCGGCTGCGGCGGACCTCCCGATCTTCAACTCCGAGTTCCACCGCTCGCTCTTCTTCGAGGAGGCGGAACGGTTCCTCCGACAGTTCCCCGACCATCGGCACGGAACCCTGGTGCACGACGTAGCGGACCGATCGATCGTACTGCCGGTCGGGGTCGACGTCGCCCGAATCGCAGCGGCGCCGAGACCGCAGCCATCCGACCCTCCCCTCATCCTCTGGAATCAGCGATGGGAGCACGACAAGGGACCCGACGAGTTCGTCGAGCTGATCGAGGCACTCATCTCCCGGAACTCCGACTTCATGGTCGCTGTGGTTGGTGAGCGGTTTGTGTCGGCGCCGGATTCCTTCGACCGATTGCCCGACATCCTCGGCGACCGACTTGTCGTGTTCGGGTTCCTCCCCGACGACGAGTACACCGATCTGCTGCGACGTGCCGACATCGTTGTCTCGACGGCCCACCACGAGTTCTTCGGTATCGCCGTCGTGGAAGCGATGGCGGCTGGCGCCTTCCCGATTCTCCCCGCGCGTCTCGTCTATCCCGATCGAATACCAGAAGCCCGCCATGGGACATGTCTCTACGAAGGGCGCGACGATCTGGTCGAGAAGGTCCAGTGGGCAATCGACCACGGCAAAGAGGCAGCAGCGATCGCAACCGAACTAGCGAAGACCGTCCAGCAGTACGACTGGTCTGTTGTGGCCCCGCTGTACGACGAGACGCTCGAACGTTTGGCAGGGATGTAGCGGCCAGCTGCCAGCTGCCAGCCACGAGCTACCAGCTACCAGCTACCGGCAGGTCCGGTGCTTCCCGGACTACGGACTACATCCGAAGCAGTCGGGTCGATCAGTCAATCACACGGACTTCGTCGAGCCAGTCGAGATGGTGGACGCTCTCGATGTACCGAACCGTTCCCGAGTTCGATCTCATCACGACCGAGTGGGTCTCCACGCGGTTCCCGTAGAAGTGGATGCCCCGGAGCATCGAACCGGACGTCACACCGGTCGCGGCGAAGAATGTGTTGTCCGAATCGACGAGATCACGGGTCGTGAGGACCTGGTCGAGGTCAAGGTTGTTCTCAATTGCGTATTGCCGTTCGCTCTCGTCACGAGGCCATAGCTTGCACTGGATTTCCCCATGCAGGGCTGCCATGGCACACGCTGCCGTGACAGCCTCGGGTGAGCCGCCAATTCCGAGCAGAACGTCGATCCCGCTGTCACTCTTGGCGGTCGAGATAGCTCCGGAGATGTCTCCGTCTCCAATGAGAGCGATACGTCCGCCCACGGCGCGAACCCGTCTGATGATCTCCTCGTTCCGGGGTCGGTCGAGGATGACCGCCGTTACTTCCTCGACGTCTTTGCCCTTCGCCTTCGCCACCTGTCGGAGATTGTGTGCGACCGGGGCGTTGATGTCGACCATCCCCGCGGCCTCTTCCCCGACGGCGATCTTGTCCATGTAGACGAGCGACCCCGGTGCGTACATGGAGCCGCGGTCGGCCATGGCAATGACTGCGAGTGCTCCCGGCATGCCGAGGGCGCTGAGACGGGTTCCGTCGACAGGATCGACGGCGATATCCATCTTCGGATCTCGCCCGTTTCCGACGATCTCGCCGTTGAAGAGCATCGGGGCTTCGTCCTTCTCGCCTTCGCCGATGATGACGGTGCCGTCGACGTCCACGGTCGAAAGCATGTGCCGCATGGCGTCGACGGCGGCCTGGTCGACGCTGTTCTTGTCTCCTCGGCCCTGCCACTTCGCTGCTGCGATGGCGGCCGCCTCTGTGACCCGCGTAAGTTCGAGGGCCAGATTCCGGTCTGCGGGTTGGTCCATCAAGATCGCCATCACACCCTCACGATCAGGGCATCGCCCTGACCGCCGCCACCGCAGAGGGCGGCACCGCCGATTCCTCCGCCGCGAGCCCGAAGAGCGCTGATCAGCGTTACGACGATCCGTGCCCCGGATGCGCCGAGAGGATGTCCGAGGGCGATGGCGCCACCATTGACATTCACGCGGTCGAAGGGGATGCCGAGCTTCTTCGATGAGTGGATTGACACAGCTGCGAAGGCTTCGTTGATTTCGGCGAGGTCGAGATCCGATGGCTTGAGGCTGGCCCGGTCAAGGGCGACCATCATGGCCTCCGCGGGTCGTGAATGCAGACTGGTGTCCGGCCCGGCCGCCTGCCCATAGGCGAGAATCTCGGCGACGATCGGCATTCCCGACTCTTCGGCCGCATCTCGGTCGGCAACGACGAGCGCAGCAGCTCCGTCGGAGATCTGTGACGCGTTGCCGGCGGTCACCGATCCATCCTTGACGAACGCCGGACGGAGGTTCCCAAGCGATTCGACGGTGGTGCCCGGGCGCATGCCCTCGTCGTGTTCGATCAGGATTGGGCCGCCCCGCCGCTGTGGCACCGAAACAGGGATGATCTCGTCATTGAACGCACCGGATTCTGTTGCTGCGATGGCGCGTGTATGGCTCTCGGCAGACCACTCATCTTGTTCAGATCGGTTCACTCCGAATTCGGCGTTTCTCTCGTCCGTCGACTGGCCCATCAGCACATTGTCGAATGCACACATCAGTCCGTCCTGATTGAGGGTATCGACCAACGCGGCGTCACCGTATCCGAAACCGAAACGCGCTCCGGGAAGAACGTGTGGGGCATTGGTCATCGATTCCATGCCACCGGTCATCACGACTCTGGACTCTCCTGCCCTGATCCGAAGATCCGCGTCTCCGATCGAGGCCATGCCCGAGAGGCAAACCTTGTCGATCGTGGTCGATGGAACCGTCAACGGGATGCCGCCTTTGAACGCTGCTTGCCTCGAGGTGATCTGTCCCTGGCCGGACTGGATCACGTGGCCGAAGAGAACCTCGTCGATCTGGTCGCCGGTGAGACCGGCTCGATCGAGTGCCGCGGCGATTGCGAATCCGCCGAGATCCATCGCTGTGAGTGATGTGAAACCGCCCCGGAATCTACCGATGGGGGTTCTGGCGATCGAGGAGATGACCGTAGCCATGGCAGCCCTTTCGTGGCGTTCCCCACGATGGTACCCGTCGAAATTCGGGCCGTTCGGCTCTTCCTACTCGGCGGAGTCACCGAGATCGGACCACGGGGTTGTGTCGTAGAGGTGCGACGGAAGGGGGGTCTGGGCTTCGCGTGGTCGGTTCGATTGGACCCAGTGGCTGGGGCGCGGGACCGGTGGCCGGGTCGCCTTGGTTTCTGCCTCAGCGTCCTCGAGGTGAGCGATTGTGGCAGCGATGGCGGCAGCCGTCCATGGGGCTGCGCCTCCTCTGATGGAGGTGATTCTGGTCACGTCGCTCCTTCAACGAGTTCCACCAGCGTACCGGCGAACGCGCTCGGATGAACGAATGCGATGCGGTGGCCACCCCCACCGATGCGAGCTTCGGTGTCGATCATGCGGGCGCCGGTGGATGCAAGATGCTCGATAGCGGCGTCGATATCCGGGACGGCGAACGCGATGTGGTGCATTCCCTCGCCCCTCTTTGCCAGGAAGCGTCCGACAGCCGACTCGGGCGTCAGCGGCTGAAGCAGTTGGACGTTCGATCCACCGAGCGGGACCATGGCCTCTTCGACGCCCTGTGACTCGACGATCTCGCGGGACACGGGTTCGGATCCGTACTGGGATTTCATGTCTGCGAGCGATGCGTCGAGATCATGAACGGCGATAGCCACGTGATCGATGTTGTACGGGAGCATGCGGTGAGGTTACCGGTCTGCCCCTACCTCGACCTCAACCTGATCCGAGGGGGATTTCCTCTCCGCATCCTTCACCATGTCGACATCGAAGCAGAACGCCGCTCCGACGGGGAAGCGGCCCTCGTACCAGAGATCCCCTCCCATGGCTCGTGCGAGCTTCCGTGCGATCGGCAGGCCGAGTCCAACCCCTTGTTCGAGCCTGGCGTCACCTTTGGAGAGCTGTTCGAAGTGCTCGAAGATGCGCTGATGATCGGCTTCGGCGATACCGGCACCGTTGTCCGCCACGATCACGGTGTACGTCCCTTCGCGGCGTTCCTCACCGTAGACGTAGATCTCGTTGCCTCCGTACTTGCGCGCGTTCTCCATCAGGTTCCGCAGGATCTGCCGGAGCCGGACCGGATCCGACCACACGCGCACATAGACGGGCAGGTCGACCTCCGCCGTGGTCGAGTCGTCGAGGACCATCTCGGCGACCGACTCGGCGATCTCGGAGACACCGACCTGTTCGAGGTGGAAGCGGAGTTGTCCGGCATCGAGTCGCGGGATGACGAGGATGTCTTCGACGAGATTCGCGAGATGATCCGACTCGCTGTGGAGGATGGTGAGGAATTCGTCAACCTCCGACGGCGGCAAATCACGCCAGTGCTCTCGGAGGGTCTCGGCGAAGCCCGAGACGCCGGTGATCGGCGTGCGAAGCTCGTGGGACACCATCGAGACGAACTCGTTTTTGACCTCGACGGTCCGGCGTTCCTGTTCGAGGAGCTCCTGCTGCCGGTCCTGGGCCCGCAGCAAGATGCGGGTGGCTCCGGACATGAGCGTTGCAACGTCGATGAGTAGCACGACCGTCAAGAAGCCATCGAACGCGCCGCGGTCCGAGGCCGAGGTGAGACCGGATCCGCCCATCGCGATGATGGCAGCGGCCCAGCCGAGCGCATAGATCATCAGGATTCCTGTTTGCCGGGCAGGAAGGAGGAGGGAGATCGCAGCGATGCCGTATGCGAGTGCGGCGACCTCTACCGATGGGGTCGCTCCGCCGATGACCATCGCGGATCCGATGACGGTGATGTCGATGAAGAGCGAAGGAGCAGCGGAGTCTCCTCGTGTTCGCCGGTAGAGAGCGTCGGCGAAGACGATCAACGCACCGATGGCATACGGGATCGTGTAGACCGCAGACCCGACCGAGGCGAAGAGCACCGCAACGACACCGATGACGGCAGCAGTGACGGCGCGAGCTCCGTGCAATGAGCTGCGGACCGTACCGTATTCGATCGGTGGACGACCCGCCGATAGGTGTGGAATCACCAGAACCCTTTCGTGCTCTGATGGGTGTATCGGCCGCGAACAGCGGGTTGTTGACCTGTTATGGCTTTCGTGCCCGCAGTTCCTCGAGGGCCGTATCCGGGACGACGAGGTCGCCGCGACCCGTGCCAATCTCGAGACCCGGCTTTCCGGTCCCGTGGCAGTCGGATCCTCCGGTGGCCACGAGACCGAGTTCGGCGGCAACGCCCGCCAGTTGGGCGCGGACATGCGGCGGGTGTTCGGAGTAGTACGCCTCGATGCCGGCGAGTCCGACAGTGCGGAGATCCTCGAAGATGGACCGCAACGACGAATCGCCGGGATCGATCATCAACGGGTGGGCGATCGAGGTCACACCTCCGGACTCAGTCGCGAGAATGATCGCCTCGGTCGCGGTCAGGCGATCACGCTCGGCGTACGCGAGGCCGCCGTCGCCGAGCAGATCACGGAAAGCCTCCGATCGGTCGACGACCATCCCCGCCGCCACGAGCGCGTCCGCGATGTGGGGTCGACCGACGGCGTCACCGGCGGAGCACCGGTATACGTCTTGCATCGTGATCGCGTAGCCGAGTCGGTTGAGAGTCTCGACGATCTTCTCGTTCCTGACAACGCGTCCAGCACGCAGCATCTCGAGACGATCCTGGAGTGGCCCGGGCTTCGGTTCGAGGAAGTAGGCGAGCATGTGGATCTTCACACCGTCGTGATCGACCGAGAGTTCGACGCCGGGGATCAGTTCGATAGGGAGTCCGTCGGCCACAGCTTGCGCCTCGGGGATCCCGGAGAGTGTGTCGTGATCGGTCAGGGCGATCGCTGTGAGATGAGCGGCAGCGGCCTTTTGCACTACGACTCCAGGAGCGTCGGTCCCATCGGATGCGTTCGAGTGGAGGTGGAGGTCGACCGCCAAGGCGTCAAGTCAGAAACGTGATGATGAGAAGAGCGACAACGATGAGCGCCGCGTATCCCGCATACTTCTTGACGAGGGCGAAGATGTGCCGGCGCCGTGCGGCCTTCGCCTCGGCAGCCTGTTTCTCAGCCCGGTTCGCTCGCTGACGGTCTCGCTTGTCCGTTGCCATCTACGGAAGGCTACATGACTGCAAGAGAGACCGAAACTCGTGTCTACTCAGCATGCGCACCGGGGCCAGGGGATGTTCGGATTCGGCTGACCCTCGCTCGACACATGAAAGGGAGTGAGGAACAATGTCCTTCTGGGACCAATGAGTTGCCGAGTTCGAGAGCCTGGGGACGGTGATCGCCGAATGGCTGCCGCGCATCCTCGTAGCGCTGCCTGTTCTCATCATCGGACGATGGATTCTCAAGTGGATTCGCACGCTCATCGAGAAGCTCTTGAACTGGAGTTCTGTCCAGGGAATCTCCGATCGCGCGGGGATCACGGGTGCTCTTGGAGCCTCGGATCAGACGGCCGCCGGGATCACCGCATCGATCGTGTAGCCGTTCGCAGACTCGACGGGCGTGGGTTGGCTGACGTGGCTCGTTCAACCGTCGACGGTGATGTTCGTGACGTAGATCGTCTTGAGAGGTGTGCTCGGGACCGGGTCGGGACTCGTCGGGGAAACCCCGAGGGGGACTTCCTGGAGACGCTCGAGGACGTCGAAGCCATCCACGACGCGACCGAAGATCGTGAACTGGGGGGGTAGATCGGTGTCTTCGGTCACGATGAAGAACTGGCTTCCCGTCGTCCCCGGTCCGGCGTTCGCCATCGCGAGGACACCGCGGTCGTAGCCCACGCCAGGCGGCGGGAACTCATCAGGGATGGTGTATCCGGGGCTGCCGGTTCCGGTCGCGGCCTGATCACCACCCTGAGCGACGAAGCCGGGGATGACGCGATGGAACACCGTTCCATCGAAGTAGCCCTCAGTGGCGAGGAACACGAAGGAGTTCACCGCCTCGGGAGCGATCGCAGGTTGGAGCTCGATCTCGATGTCGCCGCACGAAGTCGACATGGTGACGTGAACGGGCGTGGACGAATCGAGTCCCATGTCGGCCGGAGCATCGAACTCCATGGGAGAGAGCGGTTCGGGCGTTTCCGCTTCGCATGCGGTCGGCTGTCCCCTGAACTGGATGTAGCTGCTGGGGACGATCTCAAGCGGCACCTCGGGGAGGGTGGTGGTGGTCGGCTCGGAGCCACCGCATGCGGCGAGGACGAGAGCCGCGGCGAGGCCGGCGGTGACGATGGGCAGACGCTTCATGGGCAGAAGGCTACGCCCGACCCCCGACTACGCCCCAAGCGCCGTAGATAGGGTGATGGCTCCTACACTTCGCGACCTATGGCACTGGTAGTCCAGAAATTCGGCGGAACTTCTCTCGCCGATGCCGAACGGATTCGGAAGGTCGCTTGTCGAGTGGTCGAGACGTACCGTTCCGGGAACAGCGTCGTCGTTGTCGTATCGGCGATGGGGAAGTCAACCGATGAACTGGTCGATCTCGCGACCCAGATCTCCGAGACTCCGCATCCGCGGGAGATGGACATGCTCCTCACCGCCGGCGAACGAATCTCGATGGCGCTCGTCGCGATGGCGATCGAGGCGCATGACGTTCCGGCGGTCAGTTTCACGGGATCCCAGGCAGGGATCTTGACGACTGCCGATCATGGACGAGCAGAGATCGTCGACATCCGCGCGTTCCGGGTCCAGGAGAGCCTGGACGAGGGCAAGGTCGCGATCGTCGCCGGTTTCCAGGGTGTCAGCCCCGACTCCAAAGACGTGACAACCCTTGGTCGTGGTGGCTCGGATGCAACGGCTGTCGCGTTGGCCGCGTCCCTTGAGGCCGACCTGTGCGAGATCTACACCGATGTCGACGGTGTGTTCACGGCCGACCCCAGGGTCGAGCCGACGGCAGTGAAACTCGACGAGGTGACGTTCGAGGAGATGCTCGAACTCGCCAATGCGGGTGCTGGTGTTCTCATGCCGAGAAGCGTCGAGGTCGGTATCCGCTACAACATTCCCATTCACGTGCGGTCTTCGTTTCACAATGGAGAAGGCACGTGGGTCAAGGAGGAAACGATGGAAGAACCGATCATTCGAGGTATCGCCCACGATGACTCTGGGGTGAAGCTGACCGTATACGGCGTCCCTGATCAACCCGGGATCGCTGCTGCCGTCTTTGAACCGATGGGAGCTGCCGGCGTGAACGTCGACATGATTGTTCAGAACGTTTCGAGCCAGGGCGTCACCGATATCTCGTTCACCGTTCCCGCGAGCTCTGCGGACATGGCCGTCGAGATCGCCGAACGGGTCGCTGGCGAGATCGGAGCCATTGGAGTGGATCTGGACAGGGACATCTCGAAGATCACCGTCGTCGGTGCCGGGATGAAATCCGAGTCGGGTGTCGCCGCGAAGATGTTCGGAATCCTGTCACGCTCGGGCGTCAATATCGAGATGATCTCGACTTCAACAATTCGCATCAGCTGCGTCATCCGCAGTGAGGACACGCAAGCGGCGATAGAAGCGCTTCACCGAGAACTCATCGGAGAGCGATCATGAAGCGGTTCGCTCAGCCCACCGTTGCCGTTGTCGGCGCAACCGGCGTCGTCGGTCAAACGATGCAGTCGATCCTCGCCGAACGCGACTACCCGATAGGGAATCTCCGCCTGCTCGCTTCGTCCCGATCCGCCGGCACTGTTGTCGAGACTCCGTGGGGTTCGATTACGGTGGAAGATTTGGCCGAGGCTGACCCGTCCGGGGTCGATGTTGCTCTCTTCTCGGCGGGAGGGAGTCGGTCCAAGGAGTACGCACCTCGATTCGCCGCTGCGGGTGCGACGGTGATCGACAACTCGTCGGCGTTTCGGAGGGACCCCGATGTCCCGCTCGTTGTAGCACAGGTCAACGATGAGGCCATCGAGGCCAACACGGGAATCGTTGCGAATCCCAACTGCACCACCATGGCCTTGATGATGGCGGCCGGTCCGTTGCACCGGGCGGCAGGTATCGACCGCATGGTCGCCATGTCGTACCAGGCGACTTCAGGGTCGGGCCAGAACGGGATCGTCACACTTGGGCGGGAAAACGCCTGGTTCGACCAGGACCGTGACGCTCTTCGCCATGGTGGCTGGGCGGATCCCGGGGGAGATCTCTACCAACGGCCGATCGGATACAACGTCCTTCCGATGGCCGGAGCGATCACCGAACACGGCTATACCGACGAAGAGTGGAAGCTCGTCCACGAGACGAGGAAGATCCTCGACGCTCCCGACATTCGGGTCGAACCCACGTGCGTGCGCGTGCCCACAGTTGTTGGCCACGGAATCGCCGCCACGATGTTCTTCGATCGGCCCGTCTCTCTCTCGGAAGCGACGGATGTGCTCGCGAGCGCTCCGGGCGCGCAGCTCTGGCCGGACGATCACGTCCCCACACCATTGGATTCTGCGGGAATCGACGACGCTCTCATCGGCCGTGTTCGCGAGACCATCGGCGAAGCCGGCGGCATCAGTCTGTGGGTTGTCGCCGACAACCTGCGCAAGGGTGCAGCTTTGAACGCCGTTCAACTCGCAGAGTTGCTGCTCGACAGGTAGCGATCAAATGACGAAACCCCGCCACAAGGGCGGGGTCTCGATGAGTCGGGACGGCCGGATTTGAACCGGCGACCTCATCGTCCCGAACGATGCGCGCTACCAAGCTGCGCTACGTCCCGAATGCGGGGATTGTAACCCCGTTCGCGTCCTGCCGCTCAGCCGATGGAGACATCGATTCGATCCACCCGGTTTCGGTCCATTTCGAGAACGGTGAAGCGAACGCCGTCGACTTGGACCGTGTCGCCTTCGTGCGGCACATGCCCGGCAACGGTCATGAAGAAGCCGGCGACGGTGCTGTACGGGCCCTCGGGCATCGGCCGATCGATCTCATCAGCGAGATCCTCGACCGGGAGCCGCCCGTCGGCGATCCATTGTGTCGGACCGACCCGGACGATCGAGGGCAGACCGGGGTCGTATTCATCCTGGAGTTCACCAACGAGTTCGGCGAGAAGATCCTTGGCGGTAATCACACCTTCCACGCCACCGTGCTCATCGACGACACATGCGAGGGCGAACTTCCGTTCCCGCATCTCAGTCAGCGTGTCGAGGACCGTCGCCGTTTCAGGGATGAAGTGTGGGTGGCGGAGGAGACTCACGATGTGGTCGGGGGAGGCCTCGTCGGGGCGTTGGAGGAGATCCTTGACGAAGAGGATTCCGAGGAGGTCGTCGAGGTCGCCGCGGGTCACCGGGTACCGGGAGTGACCGGTCGACGCGACCGCCTTCCTCACCTCATCCATCGAGACCGGCACGGTCAATGTCACGATGTCGACCCGTGGTGTCATCACGTCGCGAATCGGACGATCGGCGAGATCGAAGAGGGCATCGATGATCTCCCGTTCGACCTCTTCGATCTGACCGTCGCGATGACCGAGCTCGGCGAGTGCCCGAATGTCGGCATCCGTGACACTGTCTCCATCGCCGCGCACCGGGATTCGCAGAAGCCGCAGGATGCCTCGTGTGATCGCTCCGAAGAATGCGGCCACAGGAGCGAGGAACCGTGAGAGTTGCCAGATCGCCGGGGCAACCGCCAGGGAGAAACGCTCCGGGTACCGGGTGGCGAGCGTCTTCGGCGTGATCTCTCCGAACACGAGAATCACAGCGGTGACAGCCGCGGTTGCAAGCCACGGCCCCCATGTCAAACCTACGAGGCCGATGAAGAGCGTCGTAGCGACTGCTGCAGCGAGAACGTTCACGACGTTGTTGGCGACCAGCAACGTCGACAGCATTCGCTCCGGATTCGTGAGCAGTTGCTCGACGCGCCGGCCGGCCTTGCTCTCGCCGGCGAGTCGGTGCACCCGCTCCTTCGAGATCCCGATGAGGGCAGTCTCGGAGCCCGAGAAGAACCCGGATGCAACAGTGCAGACGGCGAGGATGCCGAGATAGATTATCTGCTCAGAAGTCATGCTCTGCTACCACTTGAGTTGGATCTCGGAAGCTCCGAACGGTCCGTCACGCCGCTCCGGTGACGTCGGCAACCGTGGCTCTGAGGGCGGACGCCGTGAACGGCTTCGTGATCCAGGCGTTCGCTCCCGACCGACCGGCGAGGAATGCGTCCGCCTCTCGATCGAGGAGGATGATGACGGGGACTGGATGCTTGCCGTCGCGAATGGCGCGGGTTACGGCCATGCCCCCCATTGAAGCGACCTGGAGATCGACGATCGCCGCGTCGACGGACTCGTCTCCGGCTGTGGTGGCAGCGGTGGCAGGATCATCGTGGTCGATCAGTTCGTTCGATCCGATACTCAGAGCGGCGTGAACCTCGTTCCGCACCCATGGTTCATCGGCAACGACCAGAAGGCGTGACATGGGCTGAAGCGTAGCCTGTCGGTCGTAGCCCGTGGTCCAGCGCTGAGAACGCGAAAAATGTTCGCGAGGAAATCGACTGAATTCCCAGAATTTTCCTGGCGCTCCCGGTCTCCCTTCTCTACATTCACCACGGCTTCGACTACCGACCACCTGGAGGGCATACATAGTGACGGCGCTCGATCGTTCCTGGCAACCGGTTGCTTCGTGCAGCGGAAGCCACTCACATCTGTTCTTCCCTCCGAACGTGACGGAGCG
>RCNE010003890.1_pt1 | contig 12283 bp, 11 predicted proteins | sample 2041361 | NCBI WGS metagenome assembly RCNE01 (sample SAMN09708229, study PRJNA481090) | Marine sediment metagenome, whole genome shotgun sequencing project.
CGTGAGCGCAACGGACCTCCCTCCTTACGATGACGTGATGCCCATGGCGCATGCCTTGATCGAGGCTGCTGAGGATCGAATTATGTGGGGAACCGATTGGCCACACCCCAACAAGTACGAGGTGAACCCGAACGACGGCGACCTGGCCGATGCGCTCGGGGAGTGGGTCACTGACGAGTCTCTGCGAGAGAAGATCCTTGTCGACACACCAGCCCAGTTGTACCGATTCTGATGACTACCGACGTTGCGGTACTCGGCCTGGGCCTGATGGGCAGCACATTCTCAGCACATTTTCTCGATTTGGGACACCGCGTGCTGGGGTACGACCCCGATCCTGACCGTAGGAGTGAACACGATGCGCAAGGCGGCGAGTCATTCGACTCGGTGGCCAGAGCGGTGGCTGACGCCGATCGAGTCGTGCTGTCTCTCCCGAATAGCGCGGTCATGTTGGATGTCGTTGCGGACATCGTTGCCGCGCAGACCGATCACGTGCTGGTGATAGATACGACGACAGGTGCGCCGGAGGATTCGATTACCGCCTCGGCGCTCCTCATCGAGGCGGGTCACGCCTATGTCGATGCCACCGTGTCGGGGAACGCAGCGCAGGCTGCCGAGAAAGACGTGATCTTCATGATCGGCGGGGACGACCAGAATGTCGCGATCGCAACAAACCTCCTCGAGCCTCTCGGTCGGCGGGTGTATGCCGTTGGTCCGCTCGGCGCAGGGTCGACGGCGAAGCTGGTGGTCAACCATGTGCTCTCGATCAATAGGGCCGCGGTGGCTGAAGGGTTGGTCGTTGCCGAAAAGGCTGGGCTCGATCTCGACTCGATGTTCGAGGTATTGCGCGACAGCGCTGCGTACTCGAAGGCGATGGATATTTGGGGTCAACGGATGGTCGACGGCGATCACTATCCGCCCGCGTCTCGCGTCCGACAAAGCCACAAGGACTCGCGTCTGATCAACGGTCACGCGGAGTCGATTGGTGCGTCTCATGCACTTGTCGACGTCGTGCGCCAAGCGCTCGCCGACGCTGAAGAGACTGGCCTCGCTGACGCAGACAACTCATCGGCTATGGAACTGATGCGTCGACGAGCTGGCATCGGCCGCTTTCCACCCGCCTGAGGTCGAAACCTCTTTGTTGCCGCGTCAACCAGTACCCTCGGAAACATGACAACACCACGCTGGTTAGATGAGACGCAAGCCCAGGCGTGGCGGGCACTGCTTGTGATCGTGAACCGGGGTCTGCCGAAACTCGAACGTACGCTGAAGGAGCACGACCTTCTCGTCGTCCACTATTCGATCCTTGTGGCGCTGTCCGAGGCCCCCGGCGCAACACGCCGGCTTGCAGAGTTGGCGGACGCAGCAAATCTCTCGCAAAGTCGCCTGACTCATCGGCTCCGCACGCTCATCGAACGCGGTGATGTTGTGATCGAGCCGGACTCCATAGATGGTCGCGGAAAGAATGCGGTGTTGACCGAGGTGGGCCGCCGCCGGCTCGAGTCGGTCGCGCCGTTGCATGTCGAAGATGTGCAGAGGATGGTCTTTGACCGTCTCGACGCGGATGAGACAGCGGCGTTAGCGAATGCCCTGTCGAAGGTGGCGTTCAATCTGTGCGAGCACGACGAGTTCTCACCTGAGTCACCCTCTTGAGAAGCAGTGCGGGCAGACGCCGATTGTCGGCAGGCCGCTATGTGCGTGCCGGGCCCAGGGAGAAAGCTGCTGATTGATATGGTGCGACCATTCACACGAAGAGAGGTCCACTGTGGAGTACAAGCTCACCCGTTCCGATCCCATCACCGAGGACGAAGCCCTCGCCCTGGTTGCAGAGATGGGGTTTCACGCACTGGCGTTCAACGTGAAGACTCCCGAGGATGAAGAACTCCACTGGCATGAATTCGATGCGGTTACTTGGGTGATATCAGGAACGGGCGCGCTGGTGAACGAGAATGGCGAACGAACTGAGGTTGGTCCGGGCTGCCATCTCCAGGCTCCAGCCGGTTACCTCCACCGGGGCCTCGCCGGCGACCCATATCGTGTCGTTCTGGGGACGAGTCTTCCGTACGAAGAGTGGACGAAGCCGATCGACAAAAACCCGAGTGAGCGTCCAGCCGAGCTCGCCTCCTGACGGATTCGGCGATCGTGAGAGTGTGGTGTGATGAAGATCGCAAGAACCGACACATCGAGCGCCGGCATTCGACTTCGCCTGGCGAATGCCGATGATCTGGGGTGGATGGCGGAGATGGCCGCGGATCCTGATCTCATCGGTCCGCACAATTGGGGTGGTGCCCGCGAGGACGAGGACTGGGAACGATCGCGCAACGTCTGCTCGTCGACCGGCTTTTCACAAACAACCTGGAACTGCATCGGGTGCAGTCCGATACTGCTGCGGACAACATCGCCGAACACCGTGCGTTGGAAAAGGTCGGAGTGGGATGCCTGGGAGTCGTAGCCAGTATTGAACGTCCGTTCAAGAATGGGTAGAGTCGTGATATGACTCGTCCAAATGTGCTTCTCGTCATGGCCGACCAGATGGCACCCCATTTCACGGGAACATATGGGCATCCAATCGTCTCAACGCCGAACCTCGATGCACTTGCCGAGCGCGGAGTGCGATTCGATGCGGCCTATTGCCACTCACCGCTGTGCGCCCCTGCGCGGTTCTCGATGATGGCGGGTCGGTCGGTCAGTTCGATCGGCGCTTGGGACAATGCTGCGGAGTTCCCTGCGTCCGTACCAACGCTCTCGCATCATCTGCAAGCCGCCGGGTACCGAACGGTGCTGTCGGGCAAGATGCATTTTGTTGGACCCGACCAGTTGCATGGCTTCGAGGAACGCCTCACCACCGACATCTATCCAGCGGACTTTGCCTGGACCCCGGACTGGGCGTCTGCGGACCAACGGATCGACAAGTGGTACCACAACATGGATCCGCTGACTGAGGCAGGTCAGGCGGTGACCACACATCAGATCGACTACGACGAGGAGGTTGGTTACACCTCGAGACGCAAACTTCTCGACCTGGCCCGCGACCAGAACGACGATCGTCCGTTCTTCCTCGTTGCGTCTTTCATCCACCCCCACGACCCGTACGTGGCCCGGCCCGAATGGTGGAATCGGTATGACCATGACGAGATCGACTTGCCCGACGACATCGACCTCGACACACTCGACGCACACAGCCGCCGTATCCGCACCGGAATCGAGGCCGACACAGTTGGTTTCACCGAGGCGCAGACGCGAAATGCCCGGCACGGCTACTACGCGAACATCAGCTACGTCGACGATTGGCTTGGTCAGCTGGTTCGCACGCTCGACGAGAGTGGCCTTTCCGACAACACGGTCGTGATGTTCACGAGCGACCACGGCGACATGCTCGGTGACCGAGGCCTTTGGTACAAGATGAGTTTCCACGAACGGTCCGCCCGGGTGCCCCTGGTGATGGCAGGTCCTGGGGTAGTGAACCGAACCGTCCCACATGCAGCCTCTCACCTCGATCTTCTGCCGACGCTGCTCGACATTGCAACCGACGGCGGAGACTGGGCCGAGACCGTTCCCGACATCGAAGGCCGCAGTCTGTGGCCTCTGGCGTCGGGTGGAACCGACGACGTGTCGGAAGCCATTGGTGAGTACATGGCGGAGATGACCTCTCGCCCGATCTACATGATCCGCCGTGACAACCTGAAGTACATCCATTGCGACACAGATCCAGCCCAGCTCTACGACATCGTGGCTGACCCGCTGGAACGGACGAACCTCGTCGACGATCCCGCCTATGCCGACGTGGCGGCGGCATTCGCCGGTGAGGTGCGCCAACGTTGGGATAGCGACGCGATTACTGAACGTGTCATGGAGAGCCAACGCTCCAGGCATGCCATCCACCGTGCCACCGAGGCCACGAGCGGTACGCGGTCGTGGGACCACCTTCCTGCCAACGACGTCGCCAATTCCTACGTTCGCAACCATCAAGACGTCGTCGACGCCTCGTTGTCGAGCCGACTTCACGTCCGATAGGAGCGAGATGGACCCGTCTACTCCCGTCACGATTGCGCATGGTTGGGACCCCGAACCGGGAGCCTCGCTGTCGTTACATGCGGATGCGTACACACAGGAGCAATGGTTCGAAGCTGATCGACAAAAGATCATCGGCCGCTCTTGGCAATGGCTGTGTCATGTAGAGAAGCTCCGCGATCTGGGCAGCTACGTGGCTGGCGACATCACCGGAATGCCTATTGTTGCGGTACGGAACAAAGATGGCGAGCTCCATGCGTTCTACAACGTGTGTAAACACCGGGCGCACCAGCTTCTCGAGGGCGAAGGCACCACCAACAACATCGTGTGCCCATATCACGCATGGAGTTATGACCTCGGAGGTCAACTGACCGCAGCTCGCCACAGCAATAACCTCGTCGACTTCGACAAGAGCGAGGTGTGTCTCGACCAGGTCCAGATCACCGAGTTCGGCGGTTTTGTCTACGTGAACCTCGACCGTGACGCGCCTCCACTGGCTGAACTGTCGGGCGACCTCGGTGCCGAGATTACGCTGGGCGCCTGATGTGGAGCAGCTCACATTCGCTCATCGACTCTCCTATGAGATCAAGAGCAATTGGAAGAACGTCGTCGACAACTTTCTCGAGTGTTACCACTGCCATGTTGCGCACAAGGACTTCGTGTCACTCGTCGATATGGACACATACAAAGTGACTACGCATGGCATCTACTCGAGCCACATGGCCGAGGCTGGGAAGGCCGAGAACACCGCCTATGACGTCGCCGACGCCACGGTGACCGATCACGCCGTCTGGTGGCTCTGGCCCAACACATGCATTATGCGGTACCCCGGGCGCGGCAACATGATCATTTTGAAGATCATCCCCGCTGGCCCTGATCTCACCTACGAGACCTATGACTTCTTCCTCGAATCGGCCGAACCGAACGCAGCCGAACTCGAAGCGATCCGGTATCTCGACGATGTCCTGCAGGTCGAAGACATCAACCTCGTCGAGAGTGTGCAGCGCGGTATGTCCACTCCAGCCTTCCAGCAAGGTCGCATAGTGAACGATCCCGCTGGCTCCGGGCTGAGCGAACATGCACTCCATCACTTCCACGGTCTCGTGCTTGACGCATACCTGGGAGATGCATCATGACCAACGCGTCCCCGGAACACACGACTCCAGCAGATGAGCGCATTCTCGATGCCACGCTTGCGGTGCTGGCGAGCGCTGGTGTCGCTGGCGTCAGCATGCGTGCCGTTGCAAAACAGGCGGACGTGGCGGTTGGTCTTGCCAACTACTACTTCGAGAACAAGACAGCCCTCATCTGTGCAGCCTTGAAGCAGGTCGGAGATCAAGATCTCTTGCTTGTTGTTCAGGCCGACGGTGCCGACCCTGGTGAACATCTTCGAGCGTGCCTGCAACGAACCCTCGACCCCGACTACCTCGCAAGGGACTACCTGAGTCTTCGACTTCAGCTCTGGTCACTTGCCGGTGTGGACAGCAAATTCGCCGACATCAATCGCGCCGCGCAGCGACGTTATCTGGCCGGCCTTGCCGAGCTGATTGCTGCAGCGCGACCCGACCTCGGCAATGAGGAGATCGAGCGTCGTTCGTCGGACATCCTGATCGTGCAGAATGGCGTCTGGCTCACCGCGATTCTTGTCACCGACGAATCTGCGGTGACGCGCGCTGTCGCTCGATGCATCGAGCTGGCGTTCGACTGACGTCCGCGTGCACGCCGCCAAGTCAGCTCGATGGTGGTGGTAGCTTCAGCGTACGAGGCTCTGGTCAAGCCAGCAGCCTGCGGGCGATGAGCTTGAGGCAGAGGGTTTCGTCGGCGCCTTCGAAGATCGACAACACGCGAGCGTCAACGAAGAGCCTGCTCACCTCGTACTCCTCGGCATAGCCGTACCCGCCATGGATCTGCAGTGACTCTCTTGTCACCCATTCGGCCGCCTTGCACACGAAGGCTTTCGCCATTGCGGCCTTGGCGGCGCCATCGCCAACCGCCATTGCTCGGGCGACTTCGTAGTTGTACTGCCTGCTGATTTCGATCAGCGCTGCCATAGTCCCGAGTTTCACGCGAGTGAGCTCGTACTCGTTGAGCGCTGAACCAAAGACGCTCCGGTCGGCTGCGTACTCGCGTGCCAGTTCGTAGGCGCGCTGCATGACCCCAACCGATCTGGCCGCAGTCTGGATGCGTCCGTTCTCGAAGCCCGCCATCTGCAGGTAGAAACCCTGGCCCAGCCCGTCGACGCCTCCAATAAGGTGCGAGGCAGGGACGAACCAGTCGGAGAAATTCACCTCGAAGCTATGCATTCCTCGATAACCAAGGGTGGGAATGGCTCGGCCTTCGAGCGTGCCACCGTCTGCTTCGTGGCGGAAGTGATGGCCGTCGTCGGAGGGTTTCTCGACGATCAGAAGGCTGAGACCTTTGTGGCCGACGCCAGGGTCAGGGTTGGTTCGAGCAAGCACCATGAGCGCTGTCGCTCGGCCAGCGAACGTGCACCATGTTTTGGTGCCGTTGAGCATGTACCCGTCGTCAGTGGCGACTGCGGTGACTTTCATTCCCGCCACATCGGAGCCGAAGTCGGGTTCGGTGGCTGCCACCGCACACAACGTTTCACCCGACGCGATTCGAGGCAACCAGGTCGTTTTCTGCTCCTCGGTGCCACCGTTCTCGAGCGCTCGGGCAAGGATTTCTGGTCTCGTGATGAGCGAACCACCGGCTCCTAGTGAGGCCCGCGAGAGCTCTTCGGTGGCGATGATCATCGCCAGGTAGTCATCCTCGGTCCCTTGCGCGAATCCGCCGTATGCCTGCGGGATTGACAACCCGAAACAACCAAGCTCGGCAACTCCCTCGATGATGTCCATAGGGATGTCGAGGTCTTCGCGATGGATGCGCTCGGCGTGCGGGGCGATCTTGTCTTCGGCGAACCTGCGGAATGTGTCGGCAACCATCGAAAGGTCATCGTTCAGGTTCGAGCGCTGCCTTCCCTCAGCCGCCGCAGCGATGTAGTCGCTGGCGGTTGCCGCTGCGGCGAAACGTTGTGCTGGCATCAACGCGTCGATCGCGACGCCCCAACGTTGGTGTGAGGTCCACAACGTTGACGCGAGCTGCGCAACTACCCGTCCAATGAACACGTTGGCCAGATGAGCCTCGTCGTCACCGATCTCGGCATAAATGAGAGCCGTCTTACACATCGACATGCCGGCCGCGGCGTGTGACAAGTCGTAGAGGAAGACCTGGTGATCGTGGGCGGACGGCCCGAGACCTTTGGCCGTGGTTATGGCCTGGTCGACGACCGCCTCGGCGCAGGTCACCGCATGTCGAGCATCGTCAAGTGTTGGTCGAACATCGTCGAGATGTGGTGGTGTGCTCATCACCATGCATAGTGACTCGATTCGGCAAAACCCGTCGTATCGAGCCGAGGGATGGGCCCGGCGCGGTAGAAAGACAAATGGCATTGACGAGAACGGCCGCCGAACGAACTGTCACCATGACCGGCTTACAGGCCCTTTTGCAGGTGACGGCACATCAACAACAGGCCGACGCTGCGCGTGGGCTCCGCACAGCGGGGCTGATCGCGGGGTACCGAGGGTCGCCTCTCGCAGGTGTCGATCAGGCGTACGAGCGCAAAAGAGCAGAGTTCGAGAGCGCCAATGTGTCGTTCATCAGCGGCGTGAACGAAGACCTCGCCGCCACAATGGTTTGGGGAACTCAGCTCGCGCATCTCGAAGACGACTGTTTGTACGACGGCGTCTTTGGATTCTGGTACGGCAAGGGGCCAGGCATCGATCGTTCCGTTGACGCCCTTCGCCACGCAAACCTCGCCGGGGTCGACCCGAACGGTGGTGTCTTGACTGTCGTGGGCGACGACCCCGCCTGCAAGTCATCGACCATCCCGTCAGCCTCGGAAGGCGTGCTCGCCGATCTTGCCATGCCCACCCTGTACCCGGGGTCGGTGCAGGAGGTGCTCGACATGGGTCGCTGGGGATTCGAGCTCTCTCGTTACTGCGGTTCCTGGGTCGGGTTCAAGATCCACACAGACGTTGCAGACCAATACGCAACCGTCGAGTCCGACGCGACCCGCATTGGGCCGTTATCCACACCTGAGGGAGATTGGGTCGCTGACCAGCACCCAATCCTGATGGCCCCACACAGCCTGAACGCTGAGGCCGAGACGTTTAGCCTGCGTCTCGACGCAGCCCGTTCGTTCGTCGCACACAATTCGTTCGATCGAACCCATGGCTCCACGACGGCGCGACTCGGCATCGTCGCCGCCGGAAAGGCCTACGCCGACGTGGTGAGCGTGCTGCGCGAGCTCGGCCTTGAAGGAGAAGAGGCGCTGGAGTCCGCTGGAATTCGCATCTGGAAACCGGCGATGATTTGGCCGCTGGAACCGGCAGGGCTCACTCGTTTCGCGCAAGGCCTCGACGAAGTGTTGGTGGTGGAGGAGAAACGGGCCTTCATGGAGCCCCAGATTCGCAACCTCTTGTACGACCAGCCAACCAGGCCCCGAATTTCGGGGAAGAAGGCTCCCGGAGGCGCTGCTCTCCTTCCTGTCGACGGTGCGCTTACAGCTGACCGAGTCCGACCTGCACTCATCAGCCGGATCGAAGCGGTACTTCCGGGCCTTACGTTGCAGAAACCGCGGGAACGTATTGCACTCATCGCAGGTGAGGGCGCCGATCTGGCCAGCCGGACGCCGTATTTCTGCTCGGGATGTCCTCATAACCGATCGACCGTCGTGCCAGAAGGTTCGGTCGCAGGCGGCGGTATTGGATGTCACACCATGGCGGGATTCATGAACCGCGGCCAGGACTGGCACACGCACATGGGTGGCGAAGGTGCCCAGTGGGCCGGGATGTCGCCATTTGTCGGAACAGCACATCGATTCCAGAACATCGGTGACGGCACACTGTTTCACTCGGGTTCGCTGGCGATTCGCCAAGCGGTAAGCGCCGGAGCGAGCCTCACCTACAAGATTCTCTACAACGGCACCGTCGCAATGACCGGTGGGCAAGACGCGGCCGGCAACATGCCGATTCCAGCGCTTACGCGACTGCTCGAAGCTGAAGGTGTCGTCAAGACCGTTGTCGTCAATGAGGACGGACGCAGTTATGACGCGCGGCTTGCCCCGAACGCACGCACAGCGTCACGCGATGATTACGACACCATCCAGCGGGACCTTCGAGATACGGCCGGCGTGACAGCAATCGTGTACGACCAGCGGTGCGCCGCAGAACTTCGCCGCGACCGCAAACGCGACCGCGTGGAGACGCCAACGAAACGAATCTTCATCAACGAAGCTGTCTGTGATGGCTGCGGCGATTGTGGGCGGGTATCGAACTGCATGAGCGTCCACCCGGTCGAGACCACACTTGGGCGAAAGACTCGCATTCACCAAGAATCGTGCAACTTCGACTACAGCTGCGTCGACGGAAACTGCCCAGCGTTTATCGAGGTCGAGATCGATCCAACGTTTCGGCGACGCGACGCTGGACGAATCACGCTGCCTGACGGTGGAGTGCTTCCCGAACCCGTTGTTCTCGGTGACACAGCGTTGCTTATTGTTGGGATTGGCGGCACCGGTGTTGTGACGGTGAGTCAGGTCTTGTCGACGGCGGCCCTACTTGACGGGAAACATGCGGTGAGTCTGGACCAGACTGGGCTTGCCCAAAAGGGCGGCCAGGTCATCTCGAATCTAAAGATCAGCACCATCGATCGCGATGCCACTGCGCGAGTGGGGGAGAACGAGGCCGACACCATGCTGATCTTCGATGCGATCGGCGGGACCAGCACGGATGTGTTGTCTCGTGCCCGGCTTGGGCAGACACGCGCGGTCGTCTCCTCGGTCTTGTTGCCCACGGGAGGCACAGTCAGCGACGTCGACATGCAGCTCCCTGAGCTCGATGCGTTCCAAAGCGCCGTCGACGCAGTGATGGCGGCCGGGGAAACAACGTGGCTCGATGCGGACGGTATTGCCCGACGGGTATTTGGATCCCAGCCTGCTGCCAACTTCCTCGTTGTCGGGCTCGCCAGTCAGCGTGGCCTTCTTCCTGTGTCCGCTTCGTCGATCGAGGACGCAATAACCAAGAACGGTGTCGCCGTCGACATGAACATCGAGGCCTTCCGCCTCGGACGACGTCTCGCGAACGAGCCCGACCTTCTGGCACAACTCAGTGACGTGGATGTCGGCGCACCGTCGAGAGATACAACGTCACGGCTCGAACCTCGGGCATCGAAGCTCATCGATCGGCTCAGCGGACCCGAATCGCTCATCGACATGATCCGGATCCGGGTGCCTGAGCTCATCGAACACACCGATCTTGCCTACGCAACCTCCTATGTCGAGGTGGTCGAGCGCTGCCGAGCAGCCGAGGAAACACACGGCCTCGGCTCGGAGATCTCTGAGGTCGTCGCCTTTCAACTCTTCAAAATTATGGCCTATAAGGACGAATACGAGGTGGCACGATTGCACCTGCGGGACGGCTTACGTAGCGAGATCGAAGACCAGTTCGGGCCCGATGCAACATTCTCCTTCCTGCTCGAGCCGCCGACACTGAAGAAATTCGGGCGAGCGAAGAAGACGGCAATTCCCGAGCGGACAGGCCGAAAGCTGTTCTCCGGTCTGGCGCGCGGAAAGAGGGCTCGCGGAACAAAGCTGGATCCGTTCGGCCGAACCGAAGAGCGTCAGATCGAGCAATCGTTGGTCGAGGAGTACCCGGCATTGGTCGATCAGATTCTGCGAGGACTCACGATTGAAAACGCGCTTGAGGCTGCTCGGATTTTGCAGCTCGCCGACCAGATTCGTGGCTTCGACACAGTCAAACTTGCCAATGTCGCCCGATACCGATCCGAAGTCGAGGCTGCGATCGCAACGTTTGAATGAAAACGTTCCGGTTCTTCTTGAGGATTTGGGAAGAAAACCAGTCTGTTCGTTGATTAGATAGTTGTATGAGCTCTCTGGTCGAAACCTGCGACGCCCCCAAGGGCTCCACGCGACCAGACGGCGCGTTTTTCCGCGTGCGAGGTGCCGATCTCGTCGCAAACATTGGCCTCCTCGTCGCCATGTGGTTTGCCTACAGCGCCGTGCGTGGTGTGACCTCTGACCATGTGGCAACAGCCATGGGTAACGCAGCTGATCTTTTGCGCTTCCAGCGCGTGGTGGGACTCCCAAGCGAGCTCGCCTTGCAGCAAACGCTGATTGGTAGGACGTCGCTTCTCAAGGCCGCCAACGTCTACTACGTCGTTGCGCATTTCCCGATCACCGTGGGTTTCCTCGGTTGGACCTGGCTTCGACACCGAGATCGATTCGCCCGAATTCGCAACACGATGGTTGCAGTGACTGCGGCTGGGTTGGCCGTGCACGTCCTCTTCCCACTTGCCCCGCCCCGCATGCTCACGGGGTTCGTCGATACTGCCAAGGTGTTTGGGCCGAACCCCTATGACCTGAAGATCGCGTCTGCCGCCAACCAGATCGCTGCGATGCCGTCACTTCATGTGGGATGGGCTCTTCTGGTTTCGATTGGGATCATCTGGATTCTTCAGTCGAAGTGGCGCTTCCTGGCGATCCTGCATCCCGTCATCACGGCGGGCGTCGTGGTTGTCACGGCGAACCACTTCTGGACGGACGTCATCGTTGCGGTGTCGCTTGTTCTCGTCGGTTGGGTGGCGTTTCGGAATCATGGTCGTGCATCTCAGCAGGAGCTGACGGCGCGGTAGTTCCTTGAGCTGTCGTCTTGGCAGGGTCGAGGGGGCACGTCGGAGTTGCGCGTACGCTCATCGCCATGAACGTGCTGGTCATCAACTGTGGGTCCTCGAGCATCAAGTACGCCCTGTTCGATGCTGATGAGCAGTTACTTCTGCAAGGCAAACGTGAGCGTTTGGGTCAAAGCGTCGACGACCGGCACGAGACACATTCAGAAGCCATCACGACGATCTTCGAGTCGCTTGGCGAGCACCGTATTGATGCGGTCGGTCATCGGGTCGTGCACGGTGGCAGCGAATATCAGCAATCACAGTTGATCGATGACACGGTGATCGCTGCCATCGAGCGGTACGTGCCCGACGCACCTATGCACAATCCGTTCAGTCTCGTGGCGATCGATGCCGCAACTGCAGCGTTGCCAGGTGTTCCACATGTTGCAGTGTTCGACACAGCGTTTCATGCCCGCATGCCGCGGCGGGCAACGACCTACGCCATCGACCAAGACGTGGCGATCAAACACGGCATCCGACGATACGGGTTTCATGGCATTTCTCACGAGTATGCGGCCGGCATCGC
>RCNE010003819.1_pt1 | contig 12278 bp, 11 predicted proteins | sample 2041361 | NCBI WGS metagenome assembly RCNE01 (sample SAMN09708229, study PRJNA481090) | Marine sediment metagenome, whole genome shotgun sequencing project.
TGGTGGAGGATCACGCGATGACAAATGGCTCGAACACGAGCAAGGCCGTTCTGAACCGAGCAACGCGAGAGCGCGAGGAAGCGAAGGAACGCGTCGACCGCGACACACTCACGCGCACTCGTAGGGACCGCGATCGTTCCAAGCTCACCGATGAGCGAGGGCACCTCACAACTGACCTGGTGAGTCAGTACCTGACGGCGATCGGCGAGTACGAGTTGCTGACGGCCGAGACGGAGGTCGACTTCGCCCAGAAGATCGAAGCCGGCCAGGCGGCACGGGATCGGCTTGATGAGGGCAATTTCAAGGGCAGGGCCGAACAGATCACTCTTCGGCGTCAGGCCCGGCGCGGTCAGGAGGCCAAGGATGCGTTCCTCACGGCCAATCTCCGACTCGTCGTTGCCAACGCTCGTCGCTACGCCAACACCTCTGGCATCGACTTCCTCGATCTCATCCAGGAAGGCAACCTCGGACTGATTCGTGCCGTCGAGAAGTTCGACTGGCGCAAGGGCTTCAAGTTCTCGACGTATGCAACCTGGTGGATCCGGCAGGCCATAACTCGTGCCATCGCCGACAAGTCCCGAACGGTTCGGATACCGGTCCATCTGCACGACACGCTCGCAGCCGTTCGTGCCGCCCAGGCGAGCCTGAAGGCGGAGCTCGGACGCGACCCGAAGCCAGAAGAGATCGCCGTAGAGGCCGGGGTTGACGTAACCAAGGTTGAGTTGGCGCTCAGCGTCGCCGATACGGTGTCGCTCGAGCAACCGATTGGTGAGGACGGTGCTCAGCTCGGCGACTTCATTGAAGATGAGGAAGCTGTCGACCCGGTTCGCGTAACCGAAGAGTTGGACATCGCGAACAGTCTTCGGAAGTCGATCGAACGTCTGCCGATGCGCGAGGGCCGCATCCTTGCGCTCCGATACGGTTTCTACGACGGCGTGCCTCGCACGCTTGAGGAGATCGGCGATGAGTTCAATCTGACCCGTGAGCGGATCCGCCAGCTCGAGAAGCTTGCTCTCTGCAGACTGCGTCATCCGAGCTTCGGAATCCGCGAACAGGATCTCGTTTAGAAAGCCAAGGCCGGATCCATTCGACATCGACCCCTCCGCGATGGCTAGCCTCTGCAATGGAGCCGTCGGAGGGATTGCCCATGCGTGTCGAAGCACTCGTCAGCGGTGAGTCCGACGTTGTCGGTCCGGAGACCACACTCGGCAATGCCGCCGCAGTCCTGATAGCCCGATCGATCGGTGCACTCGCGGTCGTCGACGGTCGTCGACTTGTCGGGATCGTCACAGATCGCGACCTTGTGCGGGCGGTCTCGGAGGGTGCGGACATTGAGGCGCCGGTCTCCGAATGGATGACCGACGGCCCTGACACGGTCTCCCCGGAGGTGAGCGTGTCCGATGCGGCGAATTGGCTCATCGAGACCGGGTATCGCCATCTCCCGGTGGCCGTTGGTGAGGAGCTCCTAGGAATCGTCGACATCCGTGACGTCCTCTGGGCTCTCCGCAAAACCTAAGACCGCGTACCCAGGGTACGCGGCGTCCTATTTGGCGGTACGGGCCCACGGAATGATGGGCGAACAGGGTCCTAGATTCCGCCTCGCAGATGTGGCACGTTGTAGCGATGAGTGCCGACCACGCCGCGAACACGCTTGCCGCCCGACAGGGTGGGGCGATCCGAATAGACCAAGCGATCGAATGTGGCTTCACCCGGGGCCAGATCGATCAGCGTGTTAGAGACGGTCGATGGAGATCGCTCGGTAGATCCGCATACGTAGTTCTCGAGATGCCCGGGGCGATGAACCTGGTCCGGGCCGCGGTTGCGACGCTGCCCAATGCTGTGGTGTCTCATGAGGCGGCTGCGGAGATTCACGATCTTCCGAAGCTGCGTCGGGGAGTAGCGTCAGTGCTCGTTCACTCCAGGACAACACATGTCTTCCCAGACGTCACCGTCCGGCGATGCCATGATCTCACTCCTGATCAGGTGGTGGAAGTGAACGAGCTCCCCGTCACCTCGATCCCTCGAACGATCGTCGACCTATCACCGCTCCTCACGTCAAGACACCTCAGAGCTGTGCTGGAGTCCACCGTTGCTGACCGGCGCGTCCGCATCGATGACGTGCGAGCTGTGGTGGATCAGGTCGCTCGACGCGGCAAGCCGGGCATCCGAAAGATCCGTTGGATTCTTGACGAACGTGATGTCGGGCCCCGGGATGGGACTCCACTCGAACGGATCGGGGCGCTGGTGCTGCGCAAGGGGGACATCCCCGAGCCGAGGTTTGAGTTCCCGATCCCATGGGACCCCATTCGGCGATTCGATGTGGCATTCCCCATTGAGCAACTCGCCATCGAGTGGGACTCTCGGCGTTGGCACGAATTGGTTGAAGCCTTCTCGCGCGATCGAGAACGAGATAGGCAGGCCCTACTCCACGGCTGGAGGGTCATCCGATTCACATGGGTTGATGTAACTCGTCATCCGGATGAGGTTGTCGACACCGTTCGGCAGCTCCTTGGCACCGGCGATGCTGCGGCCTAGGGTCATTCTGCGGGCTGACAACGCCAAATAGGACGTCGCGTACCCTGGGTACGCGACGTTAGGGGCGGGGGATCCAGACCAGGATCGTATCCGAGACCGAGATGTCGTTCTTCTCGAGACCCACCTCTAGCCGCTCGATGCTCAACGCCTTGTCATCCCAGGTCTCGACAAGCCCGACCACCTCATGTTGGAACTCTTCCTGAAGGGCCTCGTACTCAGCAACCTTCGCCTCGACCTTGTCAACGGCTGTGTCGATTCTTCGCTGTGCGGTCCGGTTCGCCTTCATGGACGAGGAGATGCTCCGCGACCCCTTCCGGCCTGAGAGCATGTCGAACAGGGCACCGCCGATCATTTCGATGTCGCCACCACTCGTGTCACGTCTTGCCGACGCCGCCTGAGCACCGTACTTGTCGATAGCGACCTGGATGCGTCGCAACTTCTTCTCATACTGCGCTGCGAGCTTGGCGGTCGCCTGATCTGCCATCTCATCCGCGGCGAGGCCGCATTTCGCAGCGAAATCCGCTTCAGACTCGCCGACCCGGGAATACAGCTTCAAATCCGAATTCCTGTGAACCGTGATCTTCCCCTCGCGGTAGAGCCGTTCCTTGAACGCCGTTGCAAGGGCCTTCCAGTAGGTTTTCGAATCGATGCGAGCATCGGGCAACTCGTAGGGGACCGACCTGATGGCATCCGCCGTCAGGTCCCTGGGGTCGTGGTCGACCTCGGTCGTACCGGAGGGGTCGTCCGACAAGGGGTAGAGCACAGCTTCCCATTCCACGGTGTGATCAACTCCGGCGCGCGTGTCGTCGTACCGTGCGCTGATGCGCACGGCGGCGGCAGCTTCGTAGCGGGATGGGTCATCGACCGCTCCCACCGCATCGGCCCATGCAGACGCTGGGTCCATGTGGAACACGGGCGTTCCTTCCGCCACCGGAGGCATGATCGCCACCGTGGATTCATCCAGAGGAATCGCATCGGCCGGGGTCGGAGGGGACGAGGTCGGCGGGGTCGTGGACGCTGCGCCAGAGGCGCTTCCAACGGGAACCGAACGACCATTGGTAAGTGAGGAGATCTGACTCGTTGTCAGCGGGCCGCGCAAGTACGACATCGCCCATCGAGTGGTGAACAGTTGCGGTTCGCTCTCATGGGTGTTGTGAAGGAGGAACGTTCGTTTCGAAAGTCCGGACAGTTGCTTGTCGAGTGTTTCGACGTCCACGTCTCCGGAGGCTGAAGCGAGGGCTTCAACGATACGAGCCTTGTCCCGTTCGGTCTGTAGGCGCCCGACGCACCACGTCCCCGCGTTCGACATCGCCTTGTAGTCGAGGTCGACAGGGTTCTGGGTGGAGAGAAGGAGTCCGACGCCGAACGCGCGCGCCTGTTTCAGGAGCGTGAGGATCGGTCGCTTCGATGGCGGGTTCGCGGTCGGAGGAACGAAGCCGAACACTTCATCCATGTAGGCGAGAACTCGGAGCTCGCCGCTGCCCTGCTGGCTTCTCATCCAGGTGATCAACTTCGAGAGCACCAGAGTGACGACGAACTGACGCTCTTGGTCGGAGAGGTGAGCGATGTAGATGACAGCAGCCTGGGGTTTGCCAGTCGCGTCCCAGAGAAGGCTGGCGATGTCGAGTGGCGCACCATCCATCCATGCAGAGAAGCCGGGCGATGCCAAGAGTCCGTTGAGCTTCAGAGCGAGGTCGAGGCGATCGTCCGCAGGGAAGAACATCTCGATGTCGAAGACACCGAGTTTCCGGATCGGAGGGCGCTGAATCCAACCGAGCAGCGTGTCCATGCCGAGAGACTGGCCGTTCCTCCAGGCATGTTCGATGAGATTGGCAATGAGGATGTTCTCTCTGGATGAGATCGGGTCGGCCTCGACACCGATCATGCCGAGGAGCCCGGCGGTGAATCCCTGGATCTCATCGCGCAGAGCTTCAGCGTTGTCATCGAACGACTCCGTCGGCGCGTCGAGCGATCCCACGATGTTGAGCGGCACTCCGGCGACCGATCCAGGTGTGTAGATCGTGAAGCCGGCGTTCTCCCTGAGGTTGCGGATATCCTCTCCGCCGAGATCCCAGCTTCCGAGTCCGTCGCTCCAGCGGTCGGCCATATTGGCTGCTTCGGTCGCGATCGTCTCGCCGTCGTCAACTGTCGCCGGGTCGATCCAGGGCTCGAAGTCAGCCGGAGCAAGATCCGGGAACGTGAGCAGCAGGTTGGTCATGTCTCCCTTTGGATCGAGGATCAACGTCGGGATCCCCGCTCGTAACGCCTCCTCGAGATAGATGATGCCAAGGCCCGTCTTGCCGGATCCGGTCATTCCGACGATGACCCCGTGGGTCGTGAGATCGGAAGCGTCGTAGTTGGTGCGCTGGTCGGCAAAGCGGTCGCCCGTTCCCGGGTCGATCGGGCCTCCAAGGAAGAAGTTGCTCATGGGAGAACCGTAGTTGCTGGTGGGCCGACTCCCGCCATTCCGCGGGCCCGTACCGCCAAATAGGACGTCGCGTACCCTGGGTACGCGGTTTAGACGCCGAGGCGGGAGCGGATGACGGCGAAGGCGTCATCCGACTCCTCTGCAATCATGAACGAGAAGCCCTTCTGTCCCGTCAGTCGACGGATCAGTTCCACCGAGGCCGTGGTGTTCGTTGCGATGCCTGCCACGACGTCAGGTTCGTAACCGAATCCGGCGATGACCCCTGCCACGGCGTACGGATCAGAGGCGCACAGAACGGTGCAGCGGACGTGACGACCGAGCTCTTCGAGAACGACCTCACCGTTGTACGGCTCGAGGGGAGAGGCCCCCGCCTCCGCCACAACGATGTCGGGCGAACGTGCTGCGATCAGGGAGAGCAGCTGCCGGAGTCTCAACCGGTACTCCTCAGGATCGACAGTCGTCGTCGGCAGGCCGACGTCGACGAAGTCGTAGACGTCGTCGGCTCCGGCATCCCACATGGAGAGCGCATCCCGGTAGCGGCCCGCACCCGTGAGCTTGGTCCCGACGATGTTGAGTCCGAGGCCCTTGAGATGACGAATGATCCGTTTCGCTGCTGTGGTCTTCCCTGCCGACATGGACGTTCCGATGATCAGCAGAGTCGGCACGTCGTATTCGACATCGGGAATCGGCGGGATGAAGTCGCTCATTCGCATCTTGATGCCGTCGCGTGTGACATGACCGGCGTAGTGCAGTCGCATCAGCGGGGGCATGAGCGGAGCAAGGGACGTGACCCGTCCGAACAGGCCAGCGGACGTCATGGCGTTGAACATGCCGTCCGCAGCGATATCCACCCAGTCGCCGACCGCCTCGAGGGTCGCTCGCCTGCTTCCCCATGCTCCAACGACCAGGTCACCTTCAACGACCTCGATCATCCGACCGGTGCGCAGTTCGACCCTGGACAACTCGCCGGCTCGCCCGACAACCTCTCCCACGACGTAGTCGCCGGTGCTCCAATCGGTTTGCTCCCATGGTTCGACGGCGAAGCCCTCCTCGGCAAGGTCGGAGATGCGAGTGAGCGAGGAGAAGAAGTACTTGCTCATGTCCTGTCACCGCTGTCGTCGATCGGCTCGATGAGCAGTGCCGCGAGCAACGCGGTGCGAGGAACGAGGTTGCGGATGTCGATGCGCTCGCTTGGGGCGTGGGCCCCGTCTCCGATGATGCCGAGACCATCGAGCGTCGCCGTGTGCTGGCTCGTCGTGTTCCCGTCCGAGCCGCCACCGGCCGTGACCTCGCCGATCTCCATGCCGAGCGCCTCCCCGATCCTCTTCGCCTTGTCGAAGAGGGCGCTGTTTCGAGGTGTCCTCACCATTGGGGGGCGTCCGAAGCCACCAGAGACCGCGATCGACGTGCCGTCCGTGACGGGTTCGATACCGCGGATGGCGGTATCGATGTACTGAGCGTCATCGTGATCGAGCACCCGCACGTCGACGACTGCCTGGCTCCGCGGGGCGATCACGTTGGCCTGGATGCCTCCTTCGATCGTTCCGACGTTGACGGTGATGTCGCGTTCCCGGTCGTTGAGCGCGAACAACCGCTGGATCACGGATGACAATTCGAGAATGGCGCTGGCCCCGCTGTCCGGATCGAGTCCGGCATGGGCTGCTCGGCCGTGCACCGTGATGGTGTACTTCCCGAGCCCCTTTCGTGCGGTCTTCAGAGCGCCGTCGGGACCGAGACCCGGTTCACAAACAAAGGCACGTGCCACGACCCGGCTCAGGCGATCGATAGCGACTCGCGACTCGCGACTTCCGATCTCCTCGTCGCTGTTGAAGAGAACGAGAGGGGTCGCCGGCGGCTCGATGTCGAGGTCACGGAGCGTTCGGAGGGCGAACAGGATCTGCACGATCCCTGCCTTCATGTCGAAGACACCCGGGCCGTGCATCTCCGCACCGTCGACCGTCCATGGTCTCGTGGCGAGTGTCCCGATGGGCCAGACCGTGTCGACGTGACCCAGGATCATCTGAGTTGGTGCACGCCGGGGATGGTGCGGTGGCCGCGCGTACAGGAATCCGCCGGACCGATTCGGAGAAGAGAGTCGATGGCGGTAGCCGAGTTGGGTGAACTCAACGGTGAGGTAGTCGAGAACCACCCGGGTCGCCGCCGGATCATCCGATGGACTCTCGATCGACACGAGTTTGTCGCACATCGCGATGAGACCGGCCTCGTTCGACTCCAGATGCTCGAGGATCCGCCCGGGGGGAACAGCGTCATGCACGATCTACCTCGACCCCCCGGAGTAGAAGGGGAAACTCCTGCTCTCATCGATCACACAGAAACGATTCGGTTGCAGATAGGCCAGAAGAGGAGCATCGGCAATGACGTGCTCGTCCTCGCGGTCCATGATCCGTATGGCGCGCTCGTCCACTGCCGCAGCGACGACACGACCGACGATCAGGCTGTTGGCTCCCAGATTGTCCATCACCCGTTCGAGCTCACATTCGAGGTGGATCCGGGCTCCGCGTACGAGGCCTCCGTCGACGACGGTGGCGGGGACGATTGGGACCGCTTCCAGACTTGGCTTCGTATCCAGGAGCGATCGAGGAGCCGAGGTGAGGCTCGTTTCGACGAGTTGGTCGACGGTGGGGTACGAGACTGTGAACGTGCGGGTGCGAACGGTGTTGCAGTAGGTCGCATGGGTCTCGCAGCAGATGAAGCCGAAGTGGTTGTCCCACGATACGGGGCCTGCCATGTGCTTCGGAGCTAGGTCGATCGATCCGTCGGGTTCGCGGGACCCGACGATGACGAGCGAGTGCACGAGGTAGAACCGGTCCCAGATTGGAACCGTGCAATCGAGAGCGATCGGCGTCTCGCTCATAGCTCCTCCGTCTCGATCATACCGGCCATGGTCCCGGCGGGCCAGGCCGTTCTTGGTGCTGCTGCGGCAGAAGGAGGCGGCGAGAACGAGGCGCCATCGGAGAGCAGGGGCGATCGGCTCGGGGAGGTCGTGGCTGGCCAGGAGCGGCCGGCCGCTATGAGGAGAGAACGTCCTTCACTACGCGGTAGACAGCCGAGGTTCGAAGCAGGGCTACATCGCCGAGAGCGGCTTCGAAACTCGGGTCGTACGGCACCGAACCCAGAAACGGGACACCGAAGCCATCCGCAAGGGACTGGACCGCTTGCTCGTTCCCCCGGTGCATGTTCTCCAGCAAACCGATAATCGGAACGTCGAGTTCAGTGAACAGTTGCAGAGCACGCTGGACGCTGTCGATCACGACCCTCGAACCGTTGCCGACGAGCAGGAACTCCAATCTGGGCAGCAGCCGAATCACGTCGAGGCTCGTGTCTCCGAGGCCGGGGGGCATGTCGAGAACGAGTACGTCGAGATCACCCCATCGGGTAATAGCGAGCAGTTCGAGCAGGGCGCTGGTTGCAGCTTCCCCACGCAGTGGAACTGCCGCGTCGCGGGCGAAAAAGGCGATGGACACCATGTGAATTCCGTGAGCGAGATGAGGGTCGATTCCGAATTCCTCGTCGGGGAACCCGAAATTCACGCCCAGCAAAACGTGATCGCTCGGGGATGTGAAGTCGAGGTCGAACAGGCCTACCCGCTTGCCTTGGTCGGCGAGTGCGAGCGCCAGCGTCGATGAGACTGTGCTCCGGCCGATGCCGCCCTTGCTTCCCGACACTCCGATGATCCGTGCGACACCGGCAAGCCTGTCATCGATCACGAAAGCACGGGGATCGATCGACCTACCCGCCGTCATCTTCGCTGCTTCCTTCGATTCGTTCGAGCGTGATGCCACGGCCAGCTCGAATCTCGAAATCCGGGCTCCCGCATGAAGGACATCGAGCGAACGCATGGGAGAGTTCCGGAATGAAGTGAATGGCTTCACCCTGGTCACCGTCGTTGTCGATGCCGGCTTCGTCGCGGCCGTAGTCAGTGGTGCAGGAGCGGCACTGGAAGCGAACGGGTTCCTCGGAGATGTCGAACTTCACCCCGGCCAGGCGCGCCTCCTGTGCCGGCAGCACTTCCGTCAAAGAGAACTCGAAGAGGTCCCTCCTGATCTGCTGCAATTCACCGATCTTGACGACGATACGTTCGATTCGATCCATGCCGTCGTCGTCGGCAGCGCTCAGGGCTGCCTTCACGACGGAATCTGCCAGCGCCAACTCGTGCATGTGTCCTCGATTCAGAGCCAGGATACAAGACGCTCAATCCCAGGGGGTGAGAGAGCCATGAGCCATGAGCCGCAAGTGGGGAACGGCAGGCCTACGGAATACGGAATGCACTCGGCGAAGCAGGGTCCTACTGGCTCCTGGTGTCCAGGTCCTGGTGGGCGCCGGTTCGGAGGTGGCAGGCGGCAAGGTGATCGTCGGATCCGTCGGGGGGCAACAGCGTCGGAACTTCGACGTCGCAGATCCCCGCTTGTGCGATTGAACATCGAGGGTGGAAGTGGCAACCCGGTGGTGAATTGATAGGCGACGGAACGTCACCCTGGAGAATCATGCGATTGCGCGGGCGGTCGGGATCCGGTATCGGAATCGCCGACAGCAATGCTTCGGTATACGGATGAAGGGGATTGGCGTAGAGACGATCGCGGTCTGTGATCTCGACGATGCGTCCGAGGTACATCACCGCAACACGATCCGAGATGTGCTCAACCACGCCGAGGTTGTGAGCGATGAACAGCAGCGTCAGGCCAAGCTCCTGTTGCAGTTCTTTGAGGAGGTTGAGGACCTGGGCCTGCACCGACACGTCGAGTGCCGACACGGGCTCGTCGGCGACCAGGAACTCGGGCTCAAGAATCAAGGCACGGGCAAGGCCGATGCGCTGGCGCTGACCCCCCGAGAACTCATGCGGGTACCTGCCAGCATGGCTCGGTTCGAGTCCGACGAGATCAAGCATCTGATTGACCCGTTCCCGACGTTCCTTGCGGTCGCCGACGCCGTGAAGGCGGAGGCCCTCTGAGATCGAGTCGCCAACCTGGGTTCTCGGATCGAGCGAAGAGAACGGATCCTGGAAGATGATCTGAACCTTCTTGCGGAACGGTTTGAGCGCATTCCCTTTGAGATGGGTGATGTCCTGACCCTCGAACCTGATCGATCCTGAGGTGGGCTCGAGCAGCCGTACCAGAATTCTGCCAAGCGTCGTCTTGCCACATCCAGATTCGCCGACGAGCCCAATCGCCTCACCCTTGTTGATGTTGAGATTCACTCCGTCGACGGCATCAACGGTGGCCGTCTGGCGCTGCAGAATGCCGCTCCTGACCGGGAACTGCTTGACGAGATCCTTGATCTCGACGAGGGGCTCAGTCATCGGAATCCCCTTCCGAGTAGAGCCAACACCGAACCTGGTGGCCGGGTGTCCGTTCGATCAGCTGAGGGTCCTTCTGGAGGCAGATGTCGAGGTCGTTTTCGACCCGCGCAGCGCATCTGTCGGCGAAACGACAGCCGGGTGGCAGATCGATCAGGGATGGCACGATGCCGGGGATCGTATCGAGGGTCTCGACGGGTGCGCCGAGGACCGGGATCGACCCGATCAGACCCCGCGTGTACGGGTGCAGCGGACTCTTGTAGATGGTGTGAACGTCGGTCTGCTCGACGATCTCGCCTGCGTACATCACAGCCACCCGGTCGGCCATCTCGGCGACGACGCCAAGGTCGTGGGTGATGAGGAGGACGGCGGTGGCCGAGGATGTTTGAAGGTCCCGGATCAGATCGAGGATCTGCGCCTGAATGGTGACATCGAGGGCCGTCGTAGGTTCGTCGGCGATCAGCAACTCGGGTTCGCATGCGAGGGCCATCGCAATCATCACTCGCTGTCCCATCCCACCGGACAGCTCATGGGGATACGCCTTCGCCCGCGACTCCGGATCGGGGATGCCGACCTGGGAGAGCATGTCGATTGCCCGCTCCTGCTCGACATCCTTGGACCAATCTCGATGGAGCTTGTAGACCTCTTTGATCTGAACGCCGGCCCGTTCCACCGGATTGAGGGCCGATCCCGGCTGTTGAAAGATCATCGAGATGTGCTCGCCCCGAAGGCGTCGAAGCGCGTCCTCCTTCATGGTCACGATGTTCTGACCGTCGAAGAGGATCTCACCCGCGACGATCTCACCGGGGTGTGGTATCAGACCCATGATCGAGAAGGAAGTGACCGACTTGCCGCATCCGGACTCGCCGACAAGACCGAGGACTTCGCCTCGGTTGATCGACAGCGACACTTCGTCCACTGCCTTGACGACACCGTCGCGAGTATCGAAGTGTGTCTTGAGGCCTTTGATCTCCAGAAGGAGATCGCCCGACTCACCGGCTCGCGGCGGGAGTGGTGTGACCTTCTCAGTGGGTGGAGTGTCTGATGTCATCGGTTGAGTGTTGGGTCGAGGGCATCCCGCAGGCCATCACCCATGAGGTTGAAGCCAAGGACGGTGATCATGATGGCGAGACCGGGGAAGAAGACCAGGTGTGGGGCGGTGAACAACTGGTTCCGTTCGGACGCCAGCATCGAACCCCACTCGGCCATGGGCGGCTGAGCCCCAAGGCCGAGGAACGAGAGACCGGCCGCTTCGAGAATCGCAGTAGCGACACCGAGCGTGGCGAGCACGACGAGCGGGGTGAGAGCGTTCGGGATCACACGCCGAATGAGCAACTGGGCTGATGAAGCACCGAGAGCTCGCGATGCCGATACGTAGTCGCTCTCTTTGATCGACAGTACTTGTGCCCGCATGACTCGCGCATACCCCGGCATCGTGACGATGGCGATGGCTATGAGAGCGTTGCGTAACCCGGGACCGAGGACCGCAACGATAGCGATGGCCAGCAGGAGCGATGGGAAGCCGAGGACGACGTCCATCACGCGCATGATGACGTTGTCGAACCAGCCTCCCGTGAAGCCTGCGATTGCTCCGAGGGCGCTGCCGACGATGAGTGCGATGGTGACCGTGAAGAATCCCAGGGTGAGGCTGACTCGGGCACCGTAGATGACTCGCGAGAATTCGTCGCGGACGTTGCCATCGGTCCCCATGACGTGCTGCGGGATCTCCTCGGAGCAGCCGAATGCATGAACACACGGCGAATCGCGGGGTCCGACGTCCTCTTTACCGATGAGCACCGCGTTCGGCTCGTATGGGGCAAGGATCGGGGCGAAGACCGCCATGAGGACGAGTAGCGACACGATGGTCAGGCCGATCATGCCGGACTTGCGTCCTCTGAAGCGACGCAGGGTGAGTCGCCATTGGCTGGAGGGTTTGTCGTTGACCAGGTCGCGCTTGGCTGTAGCAGCTTCGACGACATCGACGTTCTTCCGTCGGTTGAA
>RCNE010001594.1_pt1 | contig 12272 bp, 9 predicted proteins | sample 2041361 | NCBI WGS metagenome assembly RCNE01 (sample SAMN09708229, study PRJNA481090) | Marine sediment metagenome, whole genome shotgun sequencing project.
TAGGCGCTTCGCTTAATTTTCATAGTATACTGCAAACCAAATATGATGAATTTACAGAAACAGGCTATGACGCCAATTCTGAAATTCAACGTACCACATTTGACAATCGCTTATTTACAGAAGGATCCGGGTTCTCCTTTAGTTTAGGAGCCATCGCAAAGGTTACCGATTTCGTTCGCTTAGGCGCTAGTTATCAATCACCTACTTGGTATCGCATTGAAGAGGAGTTAGCGCAACGAATCTCTTCAGATTTAGCCGATGATAACATCAATTTTATCAACTTCGATTTAGTCAATATTTTCCCAAGATATACTTTAAAAACACCAGCAAAAGTAACTGGAAGTTTGGCCTTAGTATTTGGTAAAAATGGCTTGTTAAGTTTTGATTATGGTTACCAAGACATGTCACAGGCAGAACTTGGTCCTTCAGGGGATGTAAGTTTTGCAACAGTAAATACGGATGTCGCTGGTCAATTGGGAGTAGTGACTTCAATGAGATTTGGCGGCGAATATCGTATGGAAAGATTTAGCCTAAGAGGCGGTTATCACTTTGAAGGAAGCCCTTATGAAGATGGGAATACAATTGGTGATTTAGAAGGAATTTCTGGCGGTCTTGGTTACGATTTTGGCAAAAGCAGACTTGATTTCGCCATCAACAGAACCGAAAGAGATATTGCTCATCGTTTATTTGATACCGGCATAAATACGCCCGCTGTCGTTAACGGAATTAATACTAATGCTACTTTAAGTTATACGGTTAATTTTTAGCAAACTGAGGTTTCAGTTTCAAACCAAATAAAAAAACACCTCTCTTTAGCTAAAGGGAGGTGTTTTATTGTTTATATATTGTTTATTACAACAACGAATCGGGTCTTATTTTCGATGTTAAAAAAATCAAATAGCTATTCTTACCGTTTTAAGGCAAAGTGCGTTTTTCGTGTTTGAGCTATCACTACCCCATTATCTTGTTCACCGTATTCAAAACGAAACCAGTAATCAGAAGAAGGCATGGGGCTGCCATTATACGTGCCATCCCATCCGCCGGCAGCGTTTAATTGCGCTAATAGTTTACCATAACGGTCAAAAACGAATACCGCAGGGTTATCTAAAGTTTCTATACCTAAGATGTTCCAAGTTTCATGCATTCCATCCCCATTTGGGGTAAAAAACTTAGGGTATCCAACTACTAAAAATTCTATAGGCTCTGTAATACCGCACCCGTTTTTATCATTTATAATTACCGTGTTTACTCCCGGTGGAACATCTAAAAATATAGGATCATCTTGAAATTCACCACCGTTGATTGCATATTCATAACTGCTATTACCTGCAACAAATACTTCTATATTATTCTGATCAGGGTCAATAGATAAATTGGTTTCTAACACATCTATTCGATCTAAAATAGGCACATCATAGAATGTTATAAGAATACCCCCCACATCAGCTACGGTTGGCGGTGTTCCTGTGGCCGTCGCAATTTCAGCAAAGTACCTTCCTGAATTAGGGCTTGAAACTATAAATTCAGCTCCAAAAGGTCCGGTACCAGTTAAGGTAGCATCGATAATTCCGTCATCCTCATAATCAACTGTCCAATTAACATTGGCAATATCAGCTCCCGCAGGAGAGTTTAAAGCACTTAAGGTAATATCTGGGTCACCTACACAAGCGACTATATCCAATCCTAAAAACTCATCTCTTAAAGTACAATCAATAGCCGTATTTTGATCTGCTTCAACCGAACTTCCCGTAAAAGTGAACATAAAAGTCTCAGGATCATCATCAAAATTCGTATTGTAGTTGTTGATCAGGATATAATAAATTTCGCCAGGTTCTACCTCTAACCATTCATCATAAGTATTTAAACTTTGCGTTACAAATGGGGCTCCTTCTTGCCCATTTTCAGGATTTACACCAATACCCGTAAAATTTGTATCATTAACTTCATAGTTGCAACGAATAGGCTGTGCTGTTCCATTGCTAATATCGCCACAATTTGTATCAGGACCATAGACCGCAAAGTCCCATTCCGCAGTTATAGTAGTACCTGATACTGGCAAGGATTCAATATCAAAACCTACTTGACCGCCAGTACCCGCGCGAAAAACAAACCATGACGTATTGTTTTCAATATTTGCAGAACTATTGCTACCTTTTTCCAAACAACCAGTTTGAAGAATGACTTCGGGATCGAAATCATCAATATCACCAAGACCATCCACATCGGGCATAATAGTAACAAGACCATCTGCACATATAGGTATGGCCGTTCTACAGTCGGCTGAATTGTTAGATTGAGCATTTGCTGACCATGAAAAAAGCAGCAAACAACAAATGATACTAATGAGTAATCGCATAGATTTAGGGCTAAAAGTAGGATGCAATGGTATTATCATTATAACTCCACCCTTTTTGATTTATTATATTTTATCGATTATTTATGCTGTTAATCGATAAACTGCATTTGTATTGACCTTGATTATCTTCTTAACGAGAAGTGATTGTTAATATATTTCGCTGTAGTTTGAGATCCCGAAGTATCCGTATAGGTTAATTTGAACCAATAATCTGAAGATGGTAATTGCTTTCCGTTCAGCGTTCCATCCCACCCTGTACTATTTTCTGTTAATTGCTGTAAGAGCTTGCCATAACGATCGTAAATAGTAACTATAGGATTAACTAAATTCGAAACTCCTTCTATATGCCAATAATCATGCATACCATCACCATTGGGTGTAAAAAATTTAGGAAAACCAACAACGATGATTTCTTCTGATACAGCACCACATCCTCTAGTGTCATTTATGGTTATCGTATGAGCCCCTGCAGTAACATTATTAAAGGTATTTTCCATCTGATAATCCCCGTCATCCAATTGGTATTCCCAATCACCTTCTCTATCTGCTATGACCGTTACGGTATTATCTGCCTGTAGATCTTCAATTTCAATAGCGCTTATCACAGGTGGCGTCCCTATAATCAAGGTTACCATTTTCGAGTTCGAACAGCTAACCCCACCTTGAGTATTAGTGGCTGTGAGCGTGTACGTACCAGCCTGAGAAACGTCAATACTTGAAGTAGTTGCACCAGAATCCCAACTATAACTATGATTGGGCATTGTCGCCAATGCGCCAATCGTAATACTAGGGCTACCATCGCATAAAAACACTTCTTCTGGAAAATCTAGTGCTGGTGTTGCTACATTGGTCAATTCAAATTGTTGCGAGGCATCGTAACAATTCGCATTTTCTGCGGATGTTACTCTTACGTACATCGTTTGTACGCCAGCTTGCAATGCATATTGTTTCGGTAAAAAATTATTTCCACTTTCGGCATCAGCCAAAGAACTATGATAGCTAACCACAAAATCAGTAGGATTCTGACTGCCTAAAACTTCATTATCCTTTAGGAATAAATCATAGGTTGCCATTTCAGAACAAACTGCGACATCAGAAACAGCATTGGCTATCGGCATCACAGAAAAGCCTACCTGAACATCACTTATGATATTATTATTTGTGATGGTGATCACCTCAACGCGATAAAAGGCCGAAGTTGTAACAACCAAGGTTGCATTATTTTGGCCTACTATGGGCAAAAACCCAGAACCGGTATCTTGAAACCAGTTATATGTTACCGCATCAGAAGTTGTAGCATCAAGTGTAATATCTGTTCCTTCACAGGCCGAAATTGGTGGCCCTAAAAGGTTACTAATAATAGAGCAATCTAAAGCAGTATAAGGGTCTGTAACAAAAATTTGACCTGAAAACTGAATTGAAAATCCTGAATTACTATTGCTAAAATTATTGATGAGTAAATAATAGTCTTCTCCAGGAGTAACTTGAAGCCAGTCTTCATACTGAATATTGTTGGTGTCACCAGTTGGGTCTTCCCCTACCCCTAAAAAAGCATTTTGATCTTGATTATCGAAAAAATTACAACGAATTGGTTCACCAAGGCTTGCGCAATCAGAAGCTTTGTACAATGCGTAGTCCCAATCTTCAGAGGTATTTGTAGAAATATTAAAACCCAATTGCCCTGAAGCGCCTGTACGAAAACGATACCAAGCCGAATTTGATTCAATAGCGCCTGTAATAGTTACTTCCAAACATCCGCTTTCTTTGCTTCCACTGAAATCATCTAAACCAAAACCGTTCGTACCACCATTAACGGGTGTATCATTACAAATAGGCACAGCATTACTACAATCAGGCGAAACTTGCGCAAAAGTGCACAGTATCCCCATAAAAAAAGTAAAACCTAAAACAATTCGTAGTCGGTTCATAAGTAGGTGAAATATTGCATTAATCAAAAATAAAGCTCGAGTTGGCTTAACACTAATTTATGTTGTGTAATGGGGCAAATGGGGCATAAAGTGTCATATAATGTATATCTTTGCGCTTCGACAAAGTCATAATTGAATGAAAATCGACAGCACATTGAAAGAGCATTTTGAAGAGATTGGAAACGAGCATGTTTCCTCTTCTGAAGACACTCCATTACGTGAAGATGCATTTGTATTGAACGATGAGGAGAAAATTAGTAGAATAAAAGAAAATGTACGAGAGATAATGCTCACTTTGGGTCTTGATCTTGATGACGATAGTTTAAAAGGAACTCCCGAACGTGTTTCTAAAATGTTTGTCAAAGAAATTTTTAGCGGACTACATCCTGAACGAAAACCGAAAGCTTCAACTTTTGATAATAAGTACAAGTACGGTGAAATGTTGGTGGAAAAAAATATTACGCTATACTCGACCTGCGAACATCATTTGTTACCGATTGTGGGAAGAGCTCATGTGGCATACATTTCAAATGGCACGGTTGTAGGCCTTTCAAAAATGAATCGTATTGTTGATTATTTCGCCAAACGACCACAAGTACAAGAACGTTTGAACATTCAAATCGTCAGAGAACTTCAAAAAGTACTAGGTACTGATGATGTTGCTTGTGTGATTGATGCCAAGCACCTCTGTGTTAATTCAAGAGGTATTCGAGATATTGAAAGTAGTACTGTAACCGCTGAATATGGGGGTGAATTTAAAAAGGAAGCTGTACGTCGCGAATTTTTAGATTATCTTAATTTAGACACCAAATTCTAATCACTATTGCCTAAAATGCAGTTGTATCAAAGTCAACATCTAAAAGTTTATAACTCCCTTACTGGTAAAAAAGAAATTTTCAAACCTTTGAATGAAGGTCATATTGGCATGTACGTTTGTGGCCCTACGGTATATAGCAATGTACATTTAGGTAACTGTCGCACCTTCATGTCTTTTGATATGATTTTTCGCTATTTTAAACATTTAGGATATAAAGTAAGATATGTTCGAAATATTACTGATGCGGGCCACTTGGTAGATGATGCTGAAGATGGTGAGGATAAAATTGCAAAAAAAGCCCGATTAGAGCAGTTAGAGCCCATGGAAGTGGTGCAGCGTTATACGGTTGATTTTCATAATATTCTACAAAAATTCAACTTTTTACCTCCAAGTATTGAGCCTACAGCTACCGGTCATATTATTGAGCAAATTGAAATTATAAAAGATATTCTTAAAAAAGGATATGCGTACGAAGCTAACGGATCGGTTTATTTTGATGTTGCTAAATTCAATGAGACCAATGAATATGGCAAACTGAGCGGCAGAAAGCTAGAAGATATGATTGCCAATACGCGAGAGCTTACTGCGCAAAACGAGAAAAAAAATCCACAAGATTTTGCGCTTTGGAAAAAAGCAGAGCCACAGCATATTATGCGTTGGCCTTCCCCTTGGGGAGATGGTTTTCCTGGTTGGCATTTAGAGTGCACCGCTATGAGTACCAAATATTTGGGAGAAACTTTTGATATTCACGGTGGCGGGATGGATTTAAAATTCCCGCATCACGAATGTGAAATTGCACAAGCGGAAGCTAGTAATGGTCATTCACCAGTCAACTATTGGCTGCATGCCAATATGCTAACCATGAATGGTAAGAAAATGGCAAAGTCTACTGGAAATAATATTCTTCCGGGAGAAATATTTACAGGAGATAACGAAATTCTTAGTAAAGCCTTTTCGCCTTCAGCTGTGCGGTTTTTTATGATGCAAGCACACTATACGAGTATTTTAGATCTGAGTAACGATGCGCTCTTGGCTTCTGAAAAAGGCTATCATCGATTAATAGAAGCGTTGGGCACCCTAAAGAACCTCGAAACGGGCAACAGCTCTGATTTTGACATCACCAACTGGAAACAGCAATGTTATGATGCCATGAATGATGATTTCAACACGCCCATCTTGATTGCTAAAATGTTTGATGCTGTTAAACATATCAATCTAATCAAAGAAAGCCAAGAGACTATTACCAAAGCTGATAAGGAAACGCTGGCAGCCACTTTAAATGGATTCATATTTGACGTTTTGGGCTTGGAAGAAAATACAGATGATGTTGGTGATTCCGATAAATTATCAGGCGTGGTTGAACTATTGATTCAACTTCGTAAAGATGCCCGAGATAATAAAGATTTTGCCACTTCTGATAAAATTAGAGATCAGTTGGCTGCAATGGGCATTCAATTAAAAGACGGTAAAGAAGGCACTACTTTTAGCGTTTCTTAAAAAGATACTGAAACTCCCGAAGCGTCGGGGCAGCATAAATGAAAAAAATATTGATAGCTCCTTTTATTTTACTGATACGATTCTATCAGGCAGCGATCTCGCCGTATACACCCGCAACTTGTCGGTATTCGCCCACATGTTCTACCTATACTTTGGATGCTTTAAAAAAACATGGCCTTTTAAAAGGAGGATGGTTATCGCTAAAACGAATATTAAGTTGTAACCCATGGGGTGGAAAAGGATATGATCCTGTTCCTTAAAATTCAAGTGCTATTAAGCTTATTCATTTATTTGTTGATCTGCTAATTCGATTCATAAATCTTTCTTTCCTCTAGAAGAGTTATCCATAATCTTTAATTACATATTCGTTTTTAGTTGTCCGTATTTAGTCTATTCTATTCTCTTTTTGCTATCCTTTCATACTACCTATTTTCTTATCTTAGCCCTCAAAATAAATCTACATGTACTTTTTAGGTATTACTTGGAATCCGAATGAAACTCTTTTCTCCCTCGGACCGTTACAAATCAAATATTACAACTTACTTTGGATTACCGCTTTTGGTTTAGGTTGGTTTATTATGAAACGCATCTTTACCAATGAGAAGAAGACAGTAGAGCAGCTAGATTCTCTTTTTATCTACACCGTACTAGCCACGATGCTAGGTGCAAGACTAGGGCATGTTTTCTTTTATGACTGGTCCTACTATTCTGACAACCTTTTAGAAATATTATTACCTATTCGAGCAAGTGCAGAAGGCACGCTCCTAGGTTTTATTGAAGGTTATGAATTTACTGGGTTTACGGGGCTAGCTAGCCATGGAGCCGCCATAGGTATTATCATCGGCATGTTTTTATATGTTCGAAAATATCCAGAATTCAAAGTGCTTTGGATTTTAGATCGCATCGTAATACCCGTAGCTATTGGGGCCTTTTGTGTTCGTTTAGGCAACTTTTTTAATTCTGAAATTGTTGGTAAAAAGGTGGAAGAATCATTCATTTTCGCAACAAGATTCATTCGAGATAGCATAACGCCATCGGAAGCAATGAGAGAAACGAAAGCAAAAACGGTGAATGCAGCTTATGATCTAATTGAAACAAATCCGAAATTTTCAGGACTTTTAGAATCAGTTGGTTATCGTCATCCGGCACAGCTCTATGAAGGAGTGGCCTATATTTTTGTCTTTATTATCCTATATTATATCTATTGGAAAACGAATAAGAAAAACAAGGCAGGCTTCTTGTTTGGTACTTTTTTAGTCCTCTTATGGGGCATTCGATTTTTTGTAGAATTTGTAAAAGAAAGACAAAATGCACTCGACGAGGCAGCAGGATATTTAAGTATTGGTCAAATGTTGAGCATTCCGTTTGTTATCATCGGGTTGTACTTTATGTTCCGGCCAAAAACCAGTAATTAGACCTTAAAAGCATCTCGAAGATTCTTGAAGCAATTAAATACAAAATGATGAAAGCTTTAAAGTTTTTTATAATTCTGAACATTGCTTGTTTCGTTTTAAATTCCTGTAAAGAACAGTCCAAGAATGTCATCAAAATCGAACCAGTTATATTTACAAATGAAGGGCAACTAACCATTACCAAACAAAAAGTAGATACGCTTATTACTACTTTAGATATTGAGTTCGCCGAAACCGAATATGAGACACAGACTGGGCTGATGTACCGAGAGGGCATGAAAGACACTCAAGGCATGCTTTTTATTTTTGATGACGAGCGTATACATTCTTTTTATATGAAGAACACAGAGTTTCCGCTCGACATCATTTATATAAAAGCAGATTCGACCATTGCTAGTTTTCAAGAAAATGCACAGCCTTTTAACGAAGCAGGGCTCTCTTCACAAGTACCTATTCAATTTGTTCTTGAAGTAAATGCTGGTTTAGCAGAGCAATGGTTGTTGGAAGTAGGAGATAAAATCGAATTTCATAAAAATTAGTTCTTTGGATGTTCAAGCAAGAGAAATCGAAATACCAACAGCTGAAGGACATCAACTCTCTTCGGTTAAATTCTCATCAAAAAAAAGTGTCAATCAAACCATAGTTATTTCTTCCGCAACAGGAGTACTTCAAAAATACTACGCCAAGTTTGCTCAATTTTTCGCTTCACAAGGTTTTATAGTTTATACTTTTGATTATCATGGTATTGGAAAATCAGGTTACTCCACTTCTGATTTAAAAAATAACACCATAAATCTAAAAAGCTGGGGACAAAATGATCAAGCAGCAGTAATCGCTTTTGCAAAAAGAGAGAATCCCGATGCTTCACTTACTTTGATAACACACAGCGTGGGCGGCCAACTACTTGGCTTTAATGCAAACCACTCCATAATTGACAAGGTAATTCTAGTCGCTTCGCAAACAGGTTATTGGAAAGAATTCAGAGGAATTCACAGATTCAAAATGTGGTCTTTTTGGTATGCATTAATTCCGCTAATAACTCCCATATTCGGCTACTTTCCTGCTAAAAAATTGGGCCTTTTTGAGAATTTACCTAAGAATATGGTTTATGAATGGGCTTCTTGGGGGAAGCAAAAGAAATACATGATGCATTTCTATAATCAATCAGACTATTTCTTTGACGCTATAAAAATTCCGATGTTAGCATTAAGTTTTTCTAAAGATGATTTTGCTCCACAAAACACCGTAGATCAGTTAGCCCAGCACTATTCAAATGCACAACTAGAACGGGTACACAACGCTCCAAAAAAAGGTGAAAAGCATATACGACATTTCGGTTTCTTTAAATCATCGTTTAAAGAACCTCTATGGGAGCAAAGTTTACAATGGATTATAAATAGTACGTATCAATTATGAACAGTCTTCTATTAACAGGTCAAGAAACCAAACGCCTTATGTTTAGAAAGTTAGAAGCATCTGATTTTGACACTTGGCTCTCTTTTCATGAAGACCTACGAAGTACAGAATTTTGGGAAGGATTACCCGATGACCCAATAGCCGCATGCCAGCATTGGTTTGACAAGGCTTTTCATCGTTATGATAATAATTTAGGCGGAATGAATGTGCTTATTGACAAGCAGACTAAGGAGTTCATCGGTCAATGCGGTTTATTGGTTCAAACTATTGACGGTATTAAAGAAATCGAAATAGGATATTCCATTCTTCCAAAATATTGGAAAAAAGGATATGCTACAGAAGCGGCGCGAAAATGCAAGGCATACGCCATTGAACATAACTTAGCAGAATCTTTAATATCAACAATTCAAATAAAAAATATTCCTTCTCAAAAAGTTGCCATTAACAATGGTATGCAATTAGATAAGACGACTACTTACAACGAGAATTTATGCCATATTTTTAGAATAGCATTATGAAGCAACATTGGGCTATTTTTATCAATAATGATTCGAACAAAGCTAAATTGTTGCAACAACTTTTACGTGGCATTTTACCCAAGGAATTTTCTTTTCTAGCCAATTTACAAGGATCATTGTTTTCTAAACTAGCCTTAAAACAATTAATGGACGAAGAAGATCGTCACGGTACTAAAACCATTGCAAAAGAAACAGAGCAGCCTTTGCGGACTATGTCGAGTGGTGAACAGAAAAAAGCACTTCTCACGCACTTACTGAATACTAGTCCAGATTATATCATACTTGACAATCCTTTTGATAATTTAGATATGGATTCGCAAGAGGCTCTAAGCGCAACCTTAACGGAGCGAGCAAGCACTACTATATTTTTACAAATTATTAGCCGCAAAAAAGACCTACTACCCTTTATATCTAATTTTGCAAGTCTCAACAAAGAGCAGTTATCTTTTCATGAAAATTTAGAACATGCTTCGTCTCTTGAACATCATTCAACTGGTTTAAGAAGAACTATACCTTCCCCATTACAAGCGATTCCTTTTGATCAAGACTCCTTAATTCATTTAAAAGATGTTACCGTTCAGTTTGGCACTAAAACAGTACTTAAAAATATACATTGGGAGATTAAGAAAGGAGAGTTTTGGCAGTTAATAGGTAAAAATGGAAGTGGCAAAACCACTATACTATCTATGATTACCGGAGAAAATCCGAAAGGTTACGGTCAAGAACTTTATCTCTTTGGACAAAAGAAAGGTAGTGGCGAAACTATCTGGGACATCAAGAAAAATATTGGCTATTTTACGCCGGCTATGACCGACAAGTTTACAGGATATCATACTATTGAAAACATGTTGATTTCTGGTTTTAATGATTCAATCGGCTTATATATCAAACCCACAGAAGCTCAGCTACGACTGGCTAAAGAATGGCTGCTTTTACTTGATCTTTGGGATTTAAAAGATACGCTATTTCACAAACTATCTATGGGACGGCAACGCTTGGTTATGACAACTCGTGCAATGATCAAACACCCTTTGGTGCTTATTTTAGATGAACCAACAGCTGGCCTCGATGACACCTCCGCAAAACTGGTTGTTGCTTTGGTCAATAAAATAGCGCATGAAAGCAATACGACCACCATTTTTGTTTCACATAGAAGAGAAGCAAATCTTGAAGCTGATTTCATTTACGAACTAAAGATGACCTCTAACGGTTCGTTAGGTAAAATACGTAAAGTCTAGTTTTTAGAAAGCAAAAAAGAGCCGCTCTTGAAGAACGACTCTTTTTTTAGTTGAGTTAATTTACTATCTTATTTTTCTGCTTCTACAGAACCATCTTTAACACTTTTCTTTAAGAAGTCAAACATAACAGGCGTTGCAATAAACAACGATGAGTATGTACCTACAATGATACCTATGATCATGGCGAACATAAAGCCTCGAAGTGATTCACCTCCAAAAACGAAGATCGCAAGTAATACCACCAATGTAGTTAGCGAGGTATTCAAGGTCCTGCTCAAGGTACTATTCAATGCGAGGTTTACATTTTCACCATTACGCCAGCCTTTCTCTCCAATAATCTCTCGAATACGGTCAAAGACTACCACGGTATCATTCAAAGAATAACCAATTACCGTAAGAATAGCCGCTATAAATGCTTGATCAATTTCCATATTAAAAGGCATAATCGTTCCGAAGAGCGAGAAAATACCTAATACTATTAATACATCATGGAATACCGCCGTAACCGCCCCAAGTGAGAATTGCCACTTACGGAAACGCAATAGAATATATAAGAATACTACCGCCAATGAGCCAATAATCGCTAAAAATGCATTGTTTTTGATATCATCTGCAATGGTAGGGCCAACCTTAACCGATTGCATGATACCTATGGCTTTAGCATCGCTACCTACTATAAAATCATCTTTTGAAAGATCTGCAGGCAAGTATTTTTGAAGCGAGGTATATAATTTATCTTGAATTTCATTATCTACTTCAATACCTTCAACATCTACTTTATAAGGCGTTGTGATTTTGATCTGATTGTCTTCACCAAAAGTTTTAACGTTAGTACCGCTACCAAAAACAACATTCAATTCAGAAGCAATTTCGGAAGGGCTTACTGATTTTTCAAAACGAACTTGGTATGACCTTCCTCCAACAAAATCGACACCTTGCTGAAGTCCATTTGAAATTATAGAAAATAACCCTAATAATCCTATTACTATTAAGACCGCAGAAATAATGTAAGAAATTTTACGTTTTCCTAAGAAATTGATGTTGATATTCTGGAATAGGTTTTTAGTCAACCCTGTTGAGAAATCTAATC
>RCNE010001595.1_pt1 | contig 12270 bp, 10 predicted proteins | sample 2041361 | NCBI WGS metagenome assembly RCNE01 (sample SAMN09708229, study PRJNA481090) | Marine sediment metagenome, whole genome shotgun sequencing project.
CGGGACCTTACGAGGCAGGACGCCGAGGATGAGGCTACAGGGATGTACTTGTGCCGTGTCCCGGTAAGACAATACCCGCCCCAGCGCCCCCGCTGCTTAGTTCAACGCATGTTTGAAGCCCGAGACGTCTAGAGCAGACGTCCGCTGGCTGATATTGGCATTACCCAGTAGATGATATCGGGAACCGGCAGCGCTTTTTTCAATTTCTGCAGCAGCGACTCCAATAACTCAGTATCCATTGCAATCTCGAATTGCACCCGGTTGCGGCGGCCTTCAACCTGTTCGGCAATGGTCATGGCGCCGACCTGGCCATGTCCGCGTATCGGGAAGGACTGGAATCCGGGAATTTCATCGGATGCCAACAACAGGTCAACCACATCCTCTTCGAGGTCGGGTGGTATATTCAATCGTAAGAGACATTGCTGTTTCATGTCAGATCAGGCCTTTGAGAAACGCCGGTAGAGTACCGGCAGGATAAATAGTGTCAGGGCGGTACTGGTGATCAGACCACCAATGACCACGATGGCCAGCGGTCTTTGTATTTCTGACCCGGGCCCGGTCATGAACAACAACGGCATCAAACCCAGTGCCGCGATGGATGCGGTCATTAAAACCGGGCGCAAGCGCCGCTCGGAGCCCAACCTGACGACTTTTTCAATCGCCAGTCCCCGGTTACGAAGCTGGTTAAAATAGCTGACCATCACCACCCCGTTGAGCACGGCAATACCCATCAAGGCGATAAACCCGACCGATGCCGGCACCGACAGGTACTCACCGGATATGGCAAGTGCCAACACACCACCGATCAGGGCCAACGGAACATTGGCCAGGACCAGCCCTGCCTGCACAATCGAGCGGAAGGTCGAGAAAAGCAAAAGAAAGATCAGAACCACCGCTACCGGTACCACCAACATCAGGCGCCGCGCTGCGCGTTGCTGGTTTTCAAACTCACCGCCCCACTCCATGTGGTAGCCGGTGGGCAAGCTGATGGCTTCGCCAATTTTCAACTGGGCCTCTTCGACAAAGCTGACGAGGTCTCGGTCTTTCACGTTAGACATCACCACGACAAACCGGCGGCCCTGTTCACGTTTAATGGATACCGGACCCTCGACACGTTCAGCCTCAACCAGTGTCGAGAGTGACACGTGGCCCCCGCCGGGGAGGTTCATCAGCTCAGACGCAAACTTCTCAAGTGGATCACCATCGGTTTGCGCATAACGCAATATGATGGGTACCCGCGCCGAACCTTCAATCACCATACCGGCCGGCAGCCCTTCAACCAGCACTTTTACGTGGTCCAGCACCTGCTGCAGGTTCACACCATATAGACCGATCATGTCCTGTTTTGGCCGCAGAACTATATATTGCATACCTTCGTTTACACCCGTGAGCACATCCGTGCTGCCCTCAATGTCACTCAATACCCCCGCGACCTCGCCCGCCAGTCCGTTGAGGACATCAAGGTCCTGTCCAAAAACCTTGACGGCCAGGTCACCCCTTGAGCCGGTCAACATTTCTGATACGCGCATATCAATTGGCTGGGTAAAACCGTAATTGATGCCCTTGAATTGTTGAAGCACCACGCGGATGGCATTTTCCAGCTCGGCCTTGGTTTCCATGCGCCAGTCATCCTGTGGCTGCAACTCAAGGAACATATCCGTTTCATTGAGGCTCATCGGATCCATACCCAATTCATCCGAACCGGTGCGGGCAACGATACGGCGGATTTCCGGAACCTGTTCCATCAGCGCCTTTTCGACCATCAGGTCCTGCTCAAGGGAGGTATCCAGGTTGATGGAGGGCAGCTTTTCCAGCTGGACGATGATATCGCCCTCATCCATGGTGGGCATGAAGGTCTTGCCGATAAAGGGAAATGCAACCAGCGCTGCCAGCAGCAGTGCCACAGCCGGCAGAACCACCCGTCGCTCCTTCTCAAGGGCCTTATTCAACATCGGTGTATAGATCGCGGATAGCTTGCGTGGCAACCATGGTTCTTTGTGAGCACCGGATGTGATCAGGAATGACGCGAGCACGGGTATGACGGTCAGTGATAACAACAACGAACCGGCCAGCGCGTAGACAATCGTGAGTGCAACCGGACTGAACAGCTTACCTTCCAGACCCTGCAGTGAAAGCAGGGGCAGAAAGACGAGGATAATGATCAGGATACCGGAAGCGACCGGCAGGGTTACATCTTTGACCGCCCGGAAGATGACGTGCAAGCGCGGCAGGGCCTGGCCACTGTTATCTGACATTTTCGTAACGATATTCTCGACCACCACAACCGCCGCATCCACCAGCAGACCGATGGCAATTGCGAGACCGCCAAGACTCATTAAATTGGCCGACATGCCGGTCGCCCGCATTGCGATAAAAGTAACCATCGCTGAAAGCGGCAGAATCAGGGCCACGGTCAGAGCGGAACGTATGTTCCCCAGGAACAGGCCCAACAATATCAGGACCAGTACAACGGCCTCAACCAGTGCTTTTGAAACGGTCGAGACCGCACGGTTAACCAGGTGACTGCGGTTGTAAAACACACTGATCGAGACATGTTCGGGCAGGCTTTCACGCAACTCATCCAACTTTTCTTCGATACCGATAATGACATCACGTGCATTGGCGCCACGCAAACTCACAACCAGGCCTTCAACCACTTCACCGGTACCGTTTTCAGTGACCGCACCGTAGCGTTCGAGGCTTCCAAGTGACACATCTGCCACCATGCCAATGGTGATGAGCTTTCCGTCCTGAGCTCGTATGGGCGTATTCTGAATCGACTCGATACCATCCAGTGCACCTTCCGAACGCACCAGCAGTGCCTCCTCACCACGTTTGAGGCGACCGGCGCCATCATTCAGGTTATTGCTTGCAAGCGCCCCTGATATATCGCCGGTGGTAACACCAAGTGCTAACATCGCATCGGCTCTCGGAGCAATACTGTAAGTTTTGACCTTGCCACCCAATGCGTTGACATCCGCCACACCCGATACGGTTCGCAGCGCGGGACGTATGACCCAGTCCAGCAGGTAACGGCGCTCGGTTATCGATAGCTCCGGGCTGTCTACCGTGAACATGTACATTTCGCCAAGCGGTGTACTCATCGGTGCCAGACCGCCGCTGACACCTTCGGGTAAATCATCAACCACTGCGGTCAGTCGCTCGGCAACCTGTTGCCGGGCCCAGTAAATATCAGTGCCCTCCTCAAAATCCACGGTGATATCTGTCAAGGCATACTTGGCGATCGATCGCAGCATGGTCTGGCGTTGCACACCTAGCAATTCAACTTCAATCAGACGTGTGATTCTGGATTCCACCTCTTCGGGTGTCATACCAGGTGCTTTCATGATGATTTTCACCTGGGTCGGTGAAATATCCGGGAAGGCATCAATGGGTATGCTGATAAATGCAAACCAGCCTGCCGGGATTAAAAGGGCAACAACCAACAGCATTAACAGCCGTTGGGTCAGGGAAAAGCGAACCAGGCCGGCAAGCGACACTAGCCGTCCCCTCCGCCGATACCCATACTCATGGCCTTGAGCACAGCGGTACCGGCAACAGCAATCCTGTCACCTGTGACAAGACCACTCATCACGACCCATGCTCCGCTACCCGTACTTTTTACATCCACGTTTCGCGCCTCAAATCCCGATGGGACCGACAGGTAAACCACGTCCTGGCCATCCAGCTTGACCACCGCACTGGATGGGACAGTGAGCAGAAGGCCCCCTGACAGCACTTCCCAGCGGGTCAATTGGCCCGGCTGAAGATTTGAAGCATCGTGTGGAAGCGCTCTTACAAGTATGGTTTGAGTTTGCGGGTCTATCACCCCGGAAATGTACGTCAGTTCGGCACGCGTACCGCTGCCCTGTAATGCGATTTGGCTGCCGACAGCAAGATGCGTTGCGGCAGATTTGGACAAGTTGCCTTCCAGTACCAGTTTCTGTGTCTCACCGAGCCTGACCAGCAACTCGCTGCCATTGAGCTGGTCACCCAGCATGGCGGGCCTTTCCAATACGACAGCATCCGCCGGCGCACGTAAAATGATATCCGGGCCAATCTTCATCCTGTCTGCGAGACGAATCAGATCAGTTTCAGAGAACCCAGCCAGCATCAACTGACCACGCAAGCCTGCATATTCCGCCTGCGCCGAATCATGGTTGAAGCGGGTCTCCTGCCAACGACGTTCCGAGATAGACCCCGCTTCACCCAGTTTTTGATCTCTTTTCCAGTTCGAGACCTGCAAATTGACCTCGGCGCGCGCTTTGAGATAGTCCCGTTGCAAGGCCACCATATCTGAGCTGCGAACAACCACAAGCGGGTCACCGGCTTTTACCCGGTCCCCTTGCTGCACAAAAACACGCTGCAATACACCGGGCATAGGTGTCTTGATCACCCATTCGCCATCCGGAGCAAAAGCGACCCTCATGGTAATCTCACCCGCGCCGCCCTGATTAACAGCAGTTATCGTTTGCATCTCAATACCCAGCAACTTTTGCTCCTGTTCATTGACAGGCAATATTTGCGCCTCAGTGGATAGAACCGGGAATAAAAATGCCAGCAGCAATAATGGCTTTCCAAATTTCATAAAGACTCTCCAACAGCCTGGTTATAAGCGGCAATCGCCGCACCCTGCTGTATCAGAAGCAGTTCGTGTGAGCGTTCAATTTCCTTGAACCGGGACAGGCGACGTAACCACTCGCGGGTAGAAAACTCACCGAGCTCAAAGGCCAGCTTATCCAACTGGTGTCGCTCGGTTGCGGCTTCCACGATGGTTTCGGAGTTTTCGAGCCTCTCTCGAGTGGTATGCAGAACGTGATTGGCTTCGTGGTGCTCTAGTTCAAGCAAGCGCCTTGTTTCAAGCAGGTCGGCTTGTGCTCCCGCAAATTCTTCAAATGCCTTTGCAACCGCAGGTTCACGTCGTGGGGATTTTCCAAGTGGCATGGCAAACCCAATACCAAGCGCATTGATATCCGGAGAGCGATCATCACCGCTAAAGCCACGCCAGAATACATCCACACTGGGTCTTAGATTACTGCGCTCGCGAACCACATCGGTAGAGGCGGATGATTCAGCCAGGTGATCCATGGCCTGGCGCAGGGCCGGATGATCCTGCCCGATTTCCTGTATTTCACTAAGTGCCTCATTGATCCTGGCGGGAATGGTCTCCAGACCGGTGAATGAGCGGTATGAGCGAATGGCATCCATGTACTGCGCTTCGAGCAACATGGTTTCGCCCTTCCATATTGCCAGTTCCTCCATGGTAGCCAGTTGATCGGCGCGGGATAACTCGCCAGCCTCGGCGAATAAGGTCACCTGGGCCAACACCCCGGACAGGCGTTGCTCCTGCTCAACAGCCAGTTCCCACTGACGTACGGCCAACTTTAACTCCCACAGTTGTTGCCTGAGCTGACCACTGACTTGCCAACGGAATTCCGCTTCGTCAGAGACATGCGAAGCTGACAGAACATCGCCCAGGGTGGATTGGGCTTTCTTTTCTCCGGGCAACCACAGGGGAAACGACAGTGCGACTTCATTTTCATAGGCACCGATGTCATCAAAAGCCTGGTCCGACATATGAAAACCCGTAAGGGACGTTGTATCCGGCAACCAGCGTTTAGCGTATCTCGTTTCCGCATCGACGGTTGCCGACCGGGCCGCGAACACACCGGATTGCGGATGTCGCTCAAGGGTTATGATTAATAAGGAAGAAAGCGTGAGCTTGTCATTCAAGCGCAACTTCTCGGCTTCGTGCTCCCCAATTGCCCAGACCACACCTTGTGTGAATACACCGGCTGTTACCAGACCAAAGAGAACAAGGTTTCGAAATAATGCGGGACTCCGCCCCGTAACCGAATATGCCATTCCAACTCTCAGCAAATCATAAAGCAGGCTAGTGTATTGTACGCTTCAAGAGACTGGAATCCGACAAGTGTCTACAATACGGGCATGGTACATATGTCCCATGCAAAACCAGCACCTTCACTCCCGGAGAAAAGACCAATACCATGTTGTATATAAAAGAGTTTATTGCCGTTTTCATTTTGGCAATCGTTGTCGTGGGAAACCTCGGCGATGTTTTTTATGATTACCGGGAAGGGGCCAGTACTGCCCACGTCCTGATGGAACTTTCCATAGCGATCGTCTCATTCGCCCTCATTACCGGCCTGATAGTCGGAATCTGGAGGCAAAGCCGCTCAAACACCCGCTTGAAAGCCGAGCTCGCTTCCGTTTCCGAGGCCAAGCTACAGACCTTGCCGCCAGCGCTTGCCACCGCACGTCACGAGTTGGGCCTGGTACTAAAAGATCAGTTTAAAGATTGGAGCCTGACGCAAACCGAGCGGGAAGTTGCTATGCTTTTGTTGAAAGGTTTGAGCTTCAAAGAGATAGCCTCTGTACGCAACACCATGGAAAAAACGGTACGCCAACAGGCCTCCGCCATTTATAAAAAGTCGAATGTAAGCGGAAGACACGCTTTTTCCGCCTGGTTTATAGAAGACCTTCTTTAAAGATCAATGGCAAGACCAGGGTCAAGTCATTGTCCTTTCATGCCAAGCAACCGGAAACCGGGCAACATAATATACGCAGCATCTATATTTAGGAGCTGTTGATATGAAAGCGATTATATTGAGTGCCGGACAGGGTCGCAGGTTGATGCCTTTGACTGAGAGTGTGCCCAAGTGCTGCCTGATGCTGGATGGCAAAGCCCTGCTGGCCCATCAGATTGAATCGCTGGCCGCTAATGGTGTGGATGAAGTCGTTGTTGTGACGGGTTTTAATCACCGGTTGGTTGAAGACGTGGTTAGCGGAATCAGTATCCCCGAAACATCTGTGCGCACGCTGTATAACCCGTTTTTTGCTGTGTCCGATAACCTCGGCACCTCCTGGATTGCCCGCGAAGAGATGAACAAACCATTTCTGCTGGTTAACGGCGACACGCTGTTTGAAGCGTCAACACTTACACAACTCTTGTCCAGCGAACGGGTATATCCGATCACACTGGCCGTTGACCGCAAAGGTGATTACGATGACGATGATATGAAAATCAGCGCCGACGGTGAGCAATTGAAGCGGGTTGGCAAAACACTGAATCTGGATATCGTCAATGGTGAATCGATCGGAATGATGGTTTTTAACCGGGTGGGTGCTGAGGCGTTTGTTCAAAAAGTCGAAACCCTGATGGCCAGCCCTGATGGCCTGGCACGCTGGTATCTGTCAGCGATTGATGAGATGGCGGTTGCGGGTATGGTCGGTATCAGCTCAATCCAGGGTTATGACTGGTGCGAGGTCGATGATCTTGCTGACTTTGCGCATGCTAAAAAAGCCGTTGCGAGCTGGCGTGAACGGGCAATAAAACCAGCTAGCCATACTTCAAGTCGAAACAGGAATATCTGGCAGAACAATCCGCGATACGTCATGCTTTGATTTCAATCAGGGTATCAGGAGTTAAGTGTGAATAAAGTCTTATCAGTTTTGATAGGTGTTCTTTTATTGTCTTCACAATTTCCAGCCATGGCCGCAAGTGATACTGGCGATAATGATGCTGGTTTACGCTATTGGAATGAGATAAAAAGGGAAGCCATTGAAACGGAATCGGGTCTCCAGTATAAAGCACTGATTACCGGCAAAGGCCGCAAACCCAAATCAAACAGCAAAGTAAAGGTTCACTATCGCGGCCTGCTTCTAAACGGTGTTACCTTCGATTCTTCATTTTCGGAGGATGAACCGGTTTCATTGAGCCTGAAAAGTGTAATTAAAGGCTGGAAAGAAGGTATTCAATTGATGCCGACTGGCAGTGTATTTGTTTTCCTGATTCCACCAAAATTGGCCTATGGCACAAAGGGTTCAGGTTTAATTCCACCGAATGCTACCTTGATTTTTGAAGTAGAACTGTTTAAATAAAAATGGAACACAGGGACAAAATTGATACTGCTTCACACCGGTAAGCACATTTGAAAAAAGGCGCCGCGCGGGGGTTGCGCGGCGCCCGGCCGTCGTCAGCAGTCCAGCAGTTGCTGGGTGCTGACTGCGAGGAGATCGAATACCACGGACAGGGGACGTCCATGCGAGTCTCGTTGGATTCTTTCAGACCTATTCATCACCACAATTTTCGGGTACAGTCAGGCGCGATACAGAGATAGTCTGAGCTTCAAACTCACCTGAGAAATCCTCATTAGGGATGATTTCCACCACACCGGCATAGCATGAGGTGAAGGTGAATTTCCCTGTTCCCCAGGGGTAGCGGTTTACCATCAGGGGATCGAAATCGTCACCGTAGACGGCACCATCGGTCAATTCGAATGCGATCTCGAAGGTGTCGCCGATAACATTTCCCCACCCGATGACCCACATCTGCCTTGCCTGTTTGTCATAGGTGTAATAGCTTACGGTGACCAGGCCATCTTTGGCGACGTCGATCATGAAGCCTTCACCACTACGTAAAGGATTCCACCAGGTGCCGCTGATACCACTGGTGACGACAAAGTTTGAATCAACCGACTCCTGCAGGTACAACATCACATCGATCATGTTCTGTGAGTTCGGTGTGCCGATAGCTGAACGGGTCATGATGGTATCCGGAATGCCCCAGCGGGCCTTGTGGACAAACTCACTGAATTTACCGTCCTGTCTCAGGTAGGCAAGCATGCCGCCCTCGGGATGACCGCCGTTCATACCGTTGTGATCCGTAGCCGGGTCACCGTGGCAAGCCTGGCAGGTCTGCTCATAGAAAGTCTTGCCTGCCGTGGCATTTGCACCCGGGTGGATGTTATACCAGACCGGGTTTGCATCGGTATCAATACTATAAAAGTAGAACTTGGGATCGGAATCGCCGTAGTTAACAAAGTCTACGATGCAATCGACCTGTTCCTGGGTCAGAACCTTGTCACCGGCATTTGCACCGGTTGTGGAGAAATCCAGGTGCTGGTTTCCAAGGGTAAAGCCTGCTGTATGCGCTGTGGGGTCAACTGCCAGGTTCACCCAACTGCCTGAACCGTCCTCATAGGCCCGGCCAGTACCGGCGTGCCTGACTTCATCCGCATTGATGTGGTAGAAGTCACCCATCCCGGGGGCAATATCACGTGATGTGGTATCAATGTCACCGTAACCGGCGTTCGGCCGCTCAGCGGTTCGTGTGCGACGCACATAGCCACCGTTCATACCGAGGCGGTCCCAACCATGACAGGATTTGCAACGGACATAATCTTTGACCGTTTCACCTGACGGCATTCCACTACCACCACCGTCCGTACTGGTCCAGTCATCATAGGCCAGAGCGCCCAGTTCCACGCAGGCGCTCGCATCATCTTCTGCCCAGGAGCTCGCGCTCCATATCAGGCATAAGAAGGTCGTTACCAGGATCTTAAATTTCATGTTAATTTTCATAGTCTCTTCTCGCAATGGCCCCTTGTGCCAATATACCCACCGGGGAGGCGCAGACCGTCTTCCTGACAATCTGCTGTTCGATCTGTTCGTGTCCCTGAAATTCCCACCCCCCCGCTACCAGGGTTTAACGGCCCACGACAATCCACCTTAAAATCCAGGTGCCCGGTCTTGTATTTGCTTCTCGAACAGCTTACGGGTACCCCGGAAAACTGTTCTCCGAAAAAATATCTGTAGTTGAAAATATCACACCCAATCTTACTGTAGGCTGAAGAAAATCTTAAGGTTCAGCTAAGGTTCGCATAACCCCCCCTTTCCTTAACAGTGGCTTAAAAGCCTCTTAAGCCTCCCTTAATTTTCCTCCTATATAGTGGTATTGATTCCATCCAATGCGAAGGAGAGAATTTATGGGATGCAAGGCGTGGTCTGCGCTATGCGTAACTCCATAACCAGATTGTTATAAACCAACCTGCCGGGGGCGTTTCCAGCCGCCGGCGACAAGGAGGTCAGAAGCTAGAAACCGGGGCTGAATCCCTCGGCCCCGGCTGCCGTTAGGAGGTGAATCATGAGACCAAGATATTTTGTTACTTCAATATTCGGAGCCTTGCTGTTCACCCTTGTTGCTTTACCGCTGTCCATTGGATCAGCGATGGCCTCAGGGGGGGTAGAAGACTCGTATCACGGCCAATTAGGTTTTGGCACGGGCACGGGCATGCTGGAAAAATGGTGTGCATTGCCGAACTTCAGTTATTACCAGCAAGATGGCATCGATGGCTGGACGAAACAGTCCTGCAATAAATGCCATATCGGTGCAGGTTGGAATCCAACCAGGGATGAACCGCTGTGCACCTATTGCCACGTTTCAGAGGCGCCGGTCATCGCTGATGGTGATGTTCCTACCATCGCCAAGTGTATGACCTGTCACTCGAAAGACACGGCCAAACGCGGCGATGTGTTTACACCCGAGGAAGATGTACATATCAATGCCGGGTTTGTCTGCCAGGATTGTCATGTTCGCATGACGGATGAGTCCAGCGATCACCAGTTCCTGAAAGGAGCGGCGATAGACACGACCGAGTCGGGAACGATGTCATGCACCATGGCTGGCTGCCATGAAGCGTTACCACATTCCGTAAAATCCAATCGTGGCAAAGAACTCAACAAGCATACCGTTAAAGTCGCTTGTGAGACCTGCCATACCGGCCTGAGACCGGCTGCAGCCCTTGCAAGCCGCCAGTGGAACGTCTTCAACGAAGCCGGGGTTGTAAAGACAACCAAGCATGCTGCCGGTTGGCTACCCGAGTACAAGTGGTATGACAACACCGGACCGGGCGCTGCGGGCAACTATGACCTGCCGATCCTGGGTTACACCGAAAGACGCGATGTGGAAGGCGCGAAGATTTATCCCTTCAACGCCGTGACTGTCGACTGGTTCGTCAAGAAGAAGAATTCCGACTTTGACGATGTGATCATCGTACCGGAGGTCAAGGCCGCCGATACCGATGGTCCGGTAGACGGGCTTGTCACCGTGACGCTCGAAGAGATGCAGGCCGTATACGGCAAGGCCAGACTGCTGACAGCCGATATGAACTTCAGCATCAACCATTCCGTGATGCCGGCCTCACAGGCGTTTGTCTGCAAAGACTGCCATGGCCGCAAAGGCTGGGTTCTCGATTGGAAACAGCTGGGTTATGCCAAGGATCCACGCGGCAATAAGGGCGGCGGCAAGGGAGGCGGCAAGAAGTCCAAATAGCCGTTGAGCAATTACCGGTGATAGTGGCTTTTTAAGTTAAACCTGCCAATCGAAGGGCCTGTGGTGTTTTCACAGGCCCTTTCTCTGCTAATGTTGCGACCTGACACACTTGATTGCATCTTTCAGTGTCGCGGCATTTATGACGCAATTTCTCTGCTCAAGCCTTATATTCCGCAGGTCGACATTTTCCAATGTAAGTTGATTGTATTGGCTGACCACTTTTTCGTAGTCTTTCAAAACCTCATCGTATTCAGACCCGCAAATATAACCCCGGGCGGAGTCACAAGCGCGCCCGTCAAGGCAAACGGCTTCGTTGTTTACACATTTTGCGGAAGCGGGGCAAACGTTATCCCCATTATCTAGGCAAGCCGCGTTTGTGCCGTCCGGACAGGAATAATCACCCAGGGCGCTTGACGATAGCAGTGACAGTGCAATTAAAAATATGACGGTCTTCATGGTTTGTTCCACAACCTCTATTCCTCAGGGTCCGCCATCTGCAAAGTGAGCGGTGGAGCTGACTTTACCTCCAACGCACTGGTGACATCGGTGCTGAAGGTCATTCCAGCATCGCGAAGAACGCGCCAGCATTGAATCATGACGTCATTTGTAACATCCACCAGCCCGCGAGGGCTGATGGTGATATCTACCCAGAAGAACAGTTGGTATACGATCCAGCCATCTGCAAACTCCTTGATACTGACAAACGCCCTGGGCTCCGGCAGCACATCCTCCACCTGGCGAATGGTATCTTGAAGTAGTGACACGACGGCTTCAGGTTCATCATGGTAGGCGACTCCAATGCTGAACGTAGGTCGGCGAAGCCCATCGCGGGTGTAGTTGTAAAGCTCCTGTCTGAATATTTGTGCACTGGGTACGAATACATCACAGGCGTCGAAGGTGCGTATATGAACAGACCGCACATCGATGGCGCGAACGGTGCCGGTCAAGTCACCCGTCTTGATTAAATCGCCCACTTCGAAGGGCCGGCTGAAGTTCAGGAAAATACCGGCCAGCAGGTTCTCACCGATTTCACGAAAGGCGAAACCCAAAACGATGGCGACCACACCACCGGTGGCCAACATGCTGGCAGCCAGGCCTTTGAAACCCATGACACTCAGGGCAAACAACACACCAAG
>RCNE010001597.1_pt1 | contig 12266 bp, 13 predicted proteins | sample 2041361 | NCBI WGS metagenome assembly RCNE01 (sample SAMN09708229, study PRJNA481090) | Marine sediment metagenome, whole genome shotgun sequencing project.
AAGGCGTAGAGGAAGCCGCACAAGCCACACACCTTAGCGATCGTGGTTGCGGCATTGGGCAAGGTTATGGCTTTGGCAGGCCGATGCCCGCGAAAGAATTTACAGTTTGGCTTGCGCTGAATGCCGCCAAGACACTGCGTGCTGGACCAGAAACCCCCACTATCGCATACCGGGCTTGAGGATTAGCCCGACAAGCCGTATCTGAGAGGCAGAAACTTTCATGAGAACGAGCGACGCATGGCCAATCACCTTTATCAAAATGATCTGCCGGACGGTCTGGACCTCGGCCTGATCATTGCGATTGATTGCGAAACGATGGGGCTTAACCCGCATCGGGATCGTTTATGCTTGATCCAAATGTCAGGCGGCGACGGTGACTGCCATCTAGTCCAAGTCGCCGTTGGTCAAACCACGGCGCCCAATCTTTGCGCAATGCTTGAAAACCCTGCAATTCTCAAACTGTTTCACTTTGGCCGCTTTGATATCGCCGCCCTCTTGAATGCATTTGGCGCAGTAACTGCACCTGTGTATTGCACAAAAATAGCGTCCAAACTGGTGCGGACTTTTACGGATCGCCACGGGCTGAAAACGCTACTGCAAGATATGGTCGGCATCGATATCTCCAAACACCAACAACAAAGCGACTGGGGTGCCGCAACGCTCACCCCGGCGCAGTTGGATTATGCAGCCTCGGATGTTCTTTATCTACACCAACTAAAGGCAAAATTTGACGACCTGCTTGCACGCGAACATCGCACAAAGATCGCGCAAGCCTGTTTCGATTTCCTACCAACCCGTGCGCACCTAGATCTGGCTGGCTGGCCGGACACAGATATTTTTTCGCACTGATGGTTGATCATGCAAAATTCCTCGCTTCAGCGAAACGGGTGATCACAGTCGAAGCCGACGCACTGACGCAACTGGCGGACCAGCTAGACGATAGTTTTGCGCAAGCCGTTGAACTGCTTTTGAACGCCAAAGGCCGCGTGATCATCAGCGGTATGGGAAAATCTGGCCACATTGCGCGCAAGATAGCAGCGACCTTTGCGAGCACCGGAACCCCCGCCCATTTCGTACATCCCGCCGAAGCCAGCCATGGCGACCTTGGTATGATGACGCGTGGCGATGTTGTTTTGGTGCTTTCCAATTCTGGTGAAACCCCTGAATTAGCAGACCTTGTGGCCTACACACGCCGCTTTTCCATCCCAATGATCGGCGTGGCAAGCAAGCCAAACAGCACCCTTTTGACGCGGGCCGACGTTAGCATTGTTCTGCCTGATTTGGGCGAAGCATGCGGCACGGGCGTTGTACCAACCACATCAACCACCATGACATTGGCCTTGGGGGATGCGCTGGCCGTGGCCCTGATGGAACACCGCGATTTTACGCCCGAAAACTTTCGCGAATTCCACCCCGGCGGTAAGTTGGGCGCACGGTTGTCCAAAATATCGGACTTGATGCACAAAGCGGACGCGATCCCGCTTGTCCTTGCAGACACCCCGATGAGCGATACGTTATTGGAAATCAGCCAAAAAGGCTTTGGCGTGGTTGGCGTCACCGATGCGCATCAAAAACTGATCGGCATCGTAACCGACGGCGACTTACGGCGGCACATGTCAGGCCTGTTGGATCGCACTGCCCGCGAAGTGATGACACCAAACCCCACAACAATGGCACCAAGTGCACTGGCCGAAGAAGCTGTCGCGCTGATGAACGCCAAGACAATCACGTGCCTTTTCGCGGTAGATCCCGCGCATGAAGGTCAAGTTTCAGGCTTTTTGCATATCCATGACTGCCTAAGGGCAGGCATTGTTTAACGATGTTGGTGGCCGATAACCTTCATTCTCAGCTGGTTGGGTGGGCCAAGATCATCCTACCAATGAGTGCTTTAGCGCTATTATCAACCTTGTTTTTGTTCGCCCGCGACGCGAACACAACGGATGATGCAGCCTTAGCGCAGGCCGAAGAAATCGCGCGCGAACAAAAAGTTACCGCCCCCGAATTCGCAGGCGTCACAGATAGCGGCGACATTATCATCATTGCAGCCAAATCAGCGCAACCAAGTGTGGAGCGCCCAGACACAATCCAGATCGATGATATTCGCATGCGGTTGGACACGACAGATGGCAGCTTTGTTGAAGTAACCGCAGTAGAAGGCGAAATCGACGGCCGCGCCCGCATCGCGAGCTTTCTAGGACTGGCGCGCCTGCAGACGTCAAACGGTTATGAAATGGAAACGAACGGCTTGGTGGCTGAACTTCAAACCGGGCGAGTGACTTCAAATGGTTTGCTTGAAATTCGCGCGCCATTTGGTGATTTGACGGCAGGTATGGTCACTTTTCAGGTCGCAACACCCGACGCGGGCCAACAGATGCTATTCACCAATGGCGTCCACCTGCTATATAAACCCAACACCCAGTGACAAAGGACAAGCGCCGCATGATGAAACTACTCGCTTTTTGCGCCAGCCTTTTCTTGGCTAGTAGTGCGTTTGCACAGACAAGTGTCGCATTGGGCGGGCTGTCGGTTGATACCAGTGCCGCGATTGAGGTTTCAGCCGATAGCCTTTCAATTGACCAAGACACCAGTACGGCAGTTTTTGACGGCAATGTCATCATCGGCCAAGGCGATCTGCGGATCACCGCCGGACGGGTCGAGGTGATTTATGGCAGCGATACGACACAAATCGCGCGATTGCTTGCCTCAAACGGCGTGACATTTGTGACAGCGACAGAGGCAGCAGAGGCCCAGCAAGCAGACTATGACATCACGACTGGATTGCTGGTTCTAACGGGTGAAGTTCTGTTGACCCAAGGGGCAAGCGCAATTTCTGCGGGCCGAATGAGCATCAACGTCACCGACGGAACCGCCACGATGGATGGCCGCGTGCGCACAGTTCTGCAACAGGGCGGCAATTGATGGAAACGGCCGCTAACCTTTCAGTTCAGGACGGCGACGTCGGGCTACAAATCACTAATTTGCGCAAGAGTTATCGCAAGCGTCCCGTCATACGCGATGTCAGCATTACTCTTGGAAGGGGCGAGGTTGTCGCCTTACTTGGCCCAAATGGGTCCGGCAAAACCACCTGCTTTTATGCGATCGCAGGTTTGGTCACACCCGAAGGCGGGCGCGTCATTATTGACGGGCGCGATGTGACAAGCTTGCCAATGTACCGCCGCGCCCAGCTTGGGATCGGGTATCTGCCCCAAGAAATGTCAATCTTTCGGGGTATGTCAGTCGAAGACAATATTCTTTCTTTCCTTGAAATCGCAGTCCCAGATCGACACCGCAGGCGCGAGCGGCTTGAAGAACTGCTTTCGGAATTCTCAATCGAGCATTTGCGCCGTGCCTCTGCTATGGCTTTGTCCGGGGGCGAACGCCGCCGCGTTGAGATCGCGCGCTGTTTGGCTGCGGGTCCAAAATACGTACTGCTAGACGAACCCTTTGCCGGTGTAGATCCAATCGCGGTCAGTGAAATTAGGCACTTGGTCTCCGACCTTAAGAACCGCGGCATTGGCGTTCTGATCACGGACCACAATGTACAAGAAACGCTGCAGATTGTGGACCGCGCATATATCTTGCACGACGGCAAAGTGCTGATGAGCGGGACAACCCAAGAGGTCGTTCAAGACGACAACGTGCGCCGCGTATACTTGGGCAATAATTTCCGCGTGAACTGATTCTTTTCGTACTGCGCGCGACTGTGTCATTGACAATGCCTAGGGTTTTATCGCCAACTGTAGAAGATGACGAACCCTAGATCTTTTCCCGTATCTTTGCCGGCACAGTGCTGGCACTTTGGGATTAGCCAAAAGAAATCAAGGTGTTATCATACTCAGACATGTCGAGGTTTCGTGCGCAGGCCAGCTTAGGCTGACCCGTATTTCGACACCTCGTGGCTTAATAAAGGAGAAACGATGCGTTACCAAATCAGCGGCAAGCAAATCGACATTGGCGAAGCACTTCAGACACACGTAAAGACCGAGATGGACGAAATCCTGAGCAAATACGCAGGACGACCGACCGAAGCATATGTGGTCTTTTCAAAATCTGCCCATGAATATGTCTGCGAAACCGTCGTTCATCTTTCAACGGGCCTAAATGCGCAAGCAACTGGAAAGGCGACAGAAATTTATGCCGCATTTGATGCCAGTTCCGAAAAGATGGACAAGCAACTTCGCCGCTATAAACGCCGTCTAAAGGACCATCATAGGGATCGTGTACAGCCTGTTGAACTTTCGGATGCGGGGTCATATATCCTCGAATCAAGAGAAGAGACTGAAGACGCTGGGCAAGATGACGCGACGCCGATCATCGTCGCAGAGATGGAATCGAAGATCCCGTCGCTTTCGGTTGGTGAAGCCGTGATGCAGATGGAAATTGCGAGTGCACCAGTTCTGGTTTTCAGGAACGAAAAGAATAACGAAGTTAACGTCGTGTACCGGCGTGATGACGGAAACATTGGCTGGGTCGACCCGAAAACCTCGGGGTAGGAAGCAGCCGACTGATGAGAGACAAAGTTGATGCAACTTGGCACTATCCTCGAGCATGACGCGGTTAAGACGATTTCGTCCTGCACCAGCAAAAAACGTCTCTTTCATGATCTGGGCGAGCTTGCCGAGGCAAGCTATAACTTGATTTCAACTAATGTCATTGATGCTTTGATCGAACGCGAAGGGCTTGGCCCAACGGGTGTCGGTCAAGGCATCGCATTGCCGCATGCCCGCCTGCCTGAGCTTGATCGCGTTGTGGGACTGTTTTTGCGCCTTGAAAAGCCACTAAACTTTGATGCGGTTGACCGCCAACCTGTTGATCTTGTTTTCGCGTTACTTGCACCCGAAAATGCAGGTGTTGATCACCTCAAAGCGCTGGCATTGGTATCACGCACGCTGCGCGACGATGCGGTTTGCGCTAAACTGCGCGCCAACACCAACCCCGGCACTCTGCATACAATTCTGACCGAAGTGCAGGCGTCGCAGGCCGCCTAGGCCCAGCTTTCAAACCCAAACACACGGTAGTCAAGCGCGTACGCACTTTGTGCGGCGCCCTCAATTTGTGCATCATAAATCGCCGCAAGACGGTCATGTTCATGGTGTGCACCTGCGACCCAATCGGGGCAATTATCGATCCCAATTTGTGACGCCAAATGCGGCAGATCACGAGCCAAATCATCTTCGCGCAAGATCACATCTGGCAATGCAAACTGGGCCATTCCTTGCAGCAAGGTGTGTTGATTGGCCCATGATGGATCTACCCGAATGCTTGTTTGCCCCGAAAGATTGGGCTTGAGAAATTCCAGGAACGCCAAAAATGCGGCATGATGCGCGGCTTGGTCGTACCCATCGTCAGGTGAAAAATCGGTGCCATCTGGCGGAATTGGCAACTTATGTATCTTACGCAGGTTCGCCCTGAGTTCAGGAAGGCTGCCCTTTTCGTTCGACAGAATCCGATCGCAAAATGCCGCATGCGCACGCGCAACTGGATGCCGCAAAATAGCAAAGCTGCGGTGTTTCCGGCGGCTCGATTGCCAGTCTCGCAAGGATCGCTGGGAGAAATTTGCGATGACATCCCGCCCTCCATCCAATGCCCCAAGCCAATTGCAAATCGCCGCATCCGGCCCAGAACGAAGGGGCATATAAAGCAGCCCACTTTTGGGTGCCGCAAAATAGGTCGGGATCGCCGGCCCGCGCTTTGGTTCAAAATTCGGGATGCGCCCAAGATCAAAGCGATCCAGCCCACGCAGCGCTTGCTGCATTTCGTCAAAGTTGCTGACCTTTTGATCTAACGGTTCAGGATTCTGCTTTTTCAGTTTCTTGTTGATGTTCGAAAGGCGCGCTTCAACGCCTAGAAACGCAGCCAGTCCATTCACAACATCCACATCCCGCAGATCGTCGTACCCGATATAAAAGGCGGTTTGACCAGATGTCTGAAGTGCGTGCTGCAGACGGCTTTGAAAGGTCAATAGCGCCTCGAGGTGCGCTTCGAAAGCGTCTGGCTCAAAGTCGATCGAAGTGGTTTTTGCATGCGTCGCATTTGTCAATTTCCACTGCCCTGTGGCCTGCGCGATTTTCCAACTGACAAAACTATCCACTGGATTTCTAGTCAGGATAACTTTGGCGCACCGAGGATCATCTAAGCAGGTCTGCAATATGCGCGGATCGTGATCATGAAAAAATCGAAAGCCCGCCAGCCCGTCGCTGTCTTTGATACGCTCTAGCAACAATTTCGGGTTGTCTTCACGCGTTGCGTGATCAATGCCTAGCAGTTCTTCGGCTTTTGGATGGCCTATAAACGACGGGTTGAATGCCTCTCCGTGGCAGCTGACGCCCGCAAGCATATTCAAGTTTGCTTCAAGCAAATTAGACCCGGTGCGCATTTCCGCCAACACAATGAAGTAATCAAATTTAGTCATTTTTGTGCAATAATGTAAGGTTTGCGACGTGGCATTGCCTGTGCTCTGCGCAGATTACCTTGGGTGATGTCACCGGTCAGGAACGGGTGCATGCCTTGGTTGCGCAGGTCCTGTAAGAAATCGGCAAGCCCCGTCAGGTCGGCCATCTTAGGCGCTTGCGTCAATGCCCTGCCTTTGTGGCCAGCGATATCGTCGATAATCGTTTGCAACACATCCATCGGTGTTTCGATAAATTCAGCCAAGGTCATGATCTTGATGCGTGCATGTGCATGCGGTCCACGCAAAGTCTTGAGGAATTTGCTTTCGATCCGCTGCAAGCGGGCAGCTTCGGCGCGTACCTCACTGGCAGTGCGCCCTGACCGATAAAGCGGTATCGACCATGCGCCTGAGATCACCCAAATGCTGGCGTTCGTATCCCTCGCGAGCGTCCACTGCACCTCTTGGCTATCGGCAGGACCAAATTGAAAGCAATGCTGATCATCGCGTCCGTTCCAGATCAGATTGGTCAGGAACATTTTGGCGTTATAGTCACGCAAGCGCGGGTGGTCCGAAAGGCCACCACGATAGATCTTGCTTTCGTCGGAAAAATGCACGCGATCCTTTGCAAAAAGATGCCCGTGCACCTCTGCACCTGTGCGTTCGGTGAGCCATTTTTGAAAGTCCGGAAAGACGTCATCGAATCCCTGAAGCACAGCGTAAGGCGCCGCAGCAACGCCATTCTCGCGATCAGTACTCGGGAATCTGCTTTGCATATAAAGCCCCGGCCGTCCCAATGTTCGCCGTTCAACCGCGTGCGAAAACAGGCGGTCAACGGTGCCAGTGTTCGGCGCAGCACCCATCCGATCTGGATCGGTGGTCTGGGGGAACATCGCGTATAGACCTTCTGCATCACGCCAAATTTTGCGCGCTACAAAGCAGTCTGATCGCTGCAAAAGCTCAAGGTGATCGTCGAAGAATATATGCGGTTTACCCTGATAGTCGAACTTCGCCAGCGTCAGTGACCGGCTTTGGACGGTACGGGCGTGCAGCCGTACAAGGCTTTGATAATAGCTTTCGTCGGGGATCCAAACGCGACGGAAATACCTATCATAAGTAGAGCGGTTCGGATCCTGCAAAATCGCATCAAGCGATTGGCGGGTCAAACACCACCACTGTGACCCCAAATGCGGGACAAGCCCGTCAGGAATTTTGCGTTTATACCCCACAAATTTCTGTAGCTTTACAAACGCGTCAAACAGTTTGCGCTGTTTTTTCCAAGCAAGCGGGAACCGCAGCGTAAAGCGCTCGCGATCCAAGCCTCCGACGGTCCAACGCACGTCAGCCGTTGTCGCACTTTCAATGAAATCGGTATCCGGATGCTCTAGCAAATAGGCCCACAATTCCTGCACTGGACGCAGCGGCAAGCAAGATCCTGAGGCCAAGAAAACATGCGACACATCAGCAAATTCCTCGAGCATCATCGTCGCCGCAGTTTGCGAGGCGGCCACCAACCCCCATGTTCCCCATTCACAGCGCTGACGTATGCAAAAACGTACCATGCTTAGATCAGACAAGGCGCTGACAAAGTGGTCATGCGATGCACGGCTGACATTGCTATCGATGTGAATAACAACGGGACAGCCCGCAGCGTTCCAATGGCGCACCATCTGTTCGGCGCGGTCAAAACCGGTATGGATCAACATGATCACACCTAGCGTCATGCCCAGTTTCCTTTTGACATCAGGCCAAGAATTTCAAGTTGGCGCCAGTTGATGTATTGCTCACTCCATTGACACCACAGGTCTGGATCAGACCCATGCCGATCAGCGTATGTTTTGTATTCCCGTCCCGCCTGATAATGCTCGCCGCGAGATGCTTCTTCGGCGGCGCGATCACCAAAGGTATTCAGGAATTTCGCATGCAGCAAAATGCCAGAGGTTTTTTCCCCGCCTTGTTGATCATAAACGAGGTTTAATCCGCGCGGCAAAATCATGTGGGTGGAACTGACGTATGTGTAGGGTTTGCGCCACTTCACGAAGGGTAATTTGTTTAACGCGGGGGCCTGTTTGGGCTTGCTCGCAAAGAATGTGCGCGCGCGAGGGCCACCTTGAATCCACAGGTTTTGCAGCAGCTTGTTTTTGGTCATGATGTAGTTGCCCGGGTCAAACCAACGCGCAATGGCAAATGGATCAGCGCCCTTGGCATAAGCTGTCTGTCCAACCGGACCCTTGGGGTACATATCCAACAGCATCGCACCAAAGGATCGTAATTGGGACGCGTCCAGCCAATCGGCCAGCGCACTGATCGGTCGTGTGTCACAGAACGGGTAGACAAAAAATTCGTCTACATCGACAGTCAATGCCCAATGCCCGGGGGCATATTTGCCCTGCAAGTAAGTCAACCAATCCATGCCATAGCGCGCGTCGCCATATGCGGCATTTGTAGACCAAAGTGATACGTCCGGTTGGTCCAGCACAAATGCAGCGCCGTCATCCGTACTATCGTTATCGATCATGAAAAAATGGTTGATCCCCAGTTTGCGATAATATTCTAGAAAGTAAGGCAACCGCACATCTTCATTGCGGAAGGTGCAAAACAGCAAGATATCGTCAGGACCGACCCGGTTGGTCCGATCGGCTACGGGCCGCAACGCGCGGCCTTTGCGTAGTGCGCGCATCCGCCAACGCTTGCGCTGCCATCGCAGCCGATATGATGTCCAAATGCTCAAAGCTATCGCTTCTTGTTCCTGCGCTTTGATCGACGCATATCAGGCCCAAGACCCTTTTGACATCAACCCTTGTGCGACTAAATCTGCTTCACCCACATAAGGCTTTGAACCCTGATGCCACAGTGTTGGGTTCTCAATCAATTGTTGATGGTAGTTTTCATAAATCTCACTGCTTTCAAAGTGCTGTTTACGCGCAAGTTCTTCCTGTGATTTCGCGCCTACGTTGGGCAAGAACTTGGTATGCAGCAACACCCCACTCGTCTTGCTGTCCCCCTCTGGGTCAAACACATCATGCAGATGACGGGGAAGGATTTGATGGGTTGAGCTGACATAGGCATAGCGTCGGTTCCAGAGAACCAGCGGTGTCTTATTGAGGGTCGGCGCGCGGTCCCGTTCAGACGCAAAAAACATCCGGTCGCGGACCCCGCCTTGTATCCACAAGTTGCCGTAGTACGGGTGGTATCGGTGGCGGTAGTTGTCCGCATCATACCAGCAAAGCGTCATTGTCGGATCATCCCCTGCCAGATACTTGGCATCCCCAAGCGGCCCTTTCGGATAAAGGTCCAGCATAATCGCGCCGAACGATTGCAGATTTTTTTCATCCAACCATCTGGTCAGCGCTTTAAGATCGCGTGATTTATACTCTGGATAAATCAACAACTCATCCGCATCGACGGTCAAACACCACCGATTATGCCCGTACATGGCCTGCAACCAACCTAACCAATCCATGCCAAAACGGGCCAGCCTATAGCTATGCTTTGTTGTCCAAAGTGAGACGTCTGGTTGGGCTGCAAGAAATTCCGCGGTTCCATCGTCACTGTCGTTATCGACAATCAGAAAGTGATCAACGCCCAGCGCACGGTAATGTTTTAGAAAATAAGGGAGCCGCAACATTTCGTTGCGCACAGCCGAAAACACCAAGATTGCGTCAGCAGGAAATTCTGAGGTCCGGTCATGGGCGGGCTGAATTTGCTTGCGTTTGCGCCAGACCCGAAACAAGAACCGGCGCCGTTTCCAACGCAATCGGTATGCGCCCCATAACCCCGACAGGCCTTTTGCGCGGGTTGTTGTCATGGCATGCGCCCGCTATTGCGCGGCTTGCTTCACAGCATGCAAATCCGCCAAAAACGCGGCAAATTCATCGTGCAGTTCAGCACGGGCAAGTGCGAATGCAACCGTCGCCTGTAAGAATCCTGCTTTTGACCCACAGTCATATCTTTGGCCTTCAAATCGGTAGCCAAAAACATCGCGACCCGCGGCAACTTCTGCCGAGATCGCGTCAGTCAATTGTATTTCTCCACCGGCACCACGTTCAATATTATCCAAATTTGCCAAAACTTGCGGTGTCAGAATATAACGTCCGATGACCGCCAAATTGGATGGCGCAGTACCAAATGGAGGCTTTTCAACCAATCCTTTGACAGAGACGATTGGCCCGTCTTGGCTGGCGACATCTAGCACACCGTATGACGACGTCCGTGCTGGGGGCACTTCCATCGTTGCAACCATTGCACCACCTGTTTCTTGGTAAGCTTCGACCATTTGCTGCAAGCACGGCTTTTCTGCCGCAATAACGTCGTCAGGAAGAATAACCGCAAAGGGTTCATCCCCAATCAGTTTGCGCGCGCAAGATACGGCATGCCCAAGGCCGAGCGCCTTATGTTGGCGCAAATAGGCAATTGTACCGCTTTCCATATTGGTATTGCGCAAAATCTCAAGCAACTCAGTTTTACCAGAGCTTTCCAGCGACGCCTCAAGATCGGGGGACACGTCGAAATAGTCCTCCAAGGCAGACTTGCCGCGCGAGGTCACAAAAATGAAATCTTCGATGCCGGCCGCACGGGCCTCATCAATGGCGTATTGAATCAGAGGACGGTCGACCAAAGTCATGATCTCTTTGGGCACGGACTTGGTCGCGGGGAGAAAACGCGTCCCTAGGCCCGCAACGGGAAAAATCGCTTTTGAGACTTTTCTATTCATGTGAGTGCCTTCGATGATCGGTTTACGGGTAATGAGAAAGTAACGAGTTAACAGCGCGATATTAAGGCAAAACTAACTGGAATGCTTCAAAATTCAGCGTGTGTAGGTAAGGTTTTGCCTATTCATGGCCCATCTCTACCAACATCGCCTCAATGCGGGGAACGTCTTCGGGGTTGTTCAACTCCCAAAACTGGCGGCCATTTGCTGCGACTTCGACGCAGAGCATTGGCACACCGCGCTCTAGAAACCGCAACTGCTCTAAGCCTTCAAGATGTTCCAGCGGGCCACTTTGCCAATTTGGATACGCCATCAGGGCATCAGGACGATACGCATAAACGCCAACGTGATGGAAAACGGGGGTTTCGTCATCATCATCGTAGGGTTTACTTGTATAGGGGATCACTTCTTTTGAAAAATATAGTGCGTTGTGATCGGTTCCGAAAACGGCCGTGGTACCGCCAACACGCCCTTCGCGGCGGTCTTGCAGCAAGCCATTCAGCGCGCGCCCTTCGGTGCGCAAAACCGGCGTTGCAACCTGTGCTGTTGGATTGTCACGCAAACCCTGCACCAGTTCTTCGACAAACCATGCAGGCGTCAAAGGCGCATCGCCCTGCAGGTTCACGATAATATCGAAATCACCGGACATTCGCGTCAACGTTTCTGCGCATCGCTCGGTTCCATTGGCGCATGTTGTGGACGTCATCACAACTTCCGCTCCGAACGCCGTTGCAGCATCTGCGATTCTGTCATCGTCGGTTGCCACAACGACTTTATCGACACCTTTGACCGCGCAGGCCGCATCCCAAGACCGCTTGATCAAGCTTTTTGCCTCGCCAGTCGCACCGCGCAGGGTGACGAGCGGTTTTCCAGGATACCGGGTCGAGGCGAAGCGCGCAGGAATGACGATGAGGACTGACATTAAGCTTTCTCCAACACAACGCCTGGGGCGTAGGCAATAAAAAACGGGTTTTCAAATATCGGTTTACCATAGGCCAGATCGCTATGATCATCAAAGCGCACAACACGCCCCCCAGCACCGTGCAAAACAGCATGACCTGCTGCGGTATCCCATTCCATCGTGCGGCCAAGGCGCGGGTAAAGATCCGCCTCGCCGGTCGCGATCAGACAGAACTTGAGCGACGATCCCGCACTTTTCATGTCCTT
>RCNE010001600.1_pt1 | contig 12258 bp, 9 predicted proteins | sample 2041361 | NCBI WGS metagenome assembly RCNE01 (sample SAMN09708229, study PRJNA481090) | Marine sediment metagenome, whole genome shotgun sequencing project.
ATTGCCAAGCGTCTTGCGGAGGCCCGAAACGTAGCCCTGAACGATCTTGCGGCCGCTGTCTGGAGGTTCGTCACCCCAGATGCCGTCAACCAGCCTGTCTGTGGAGACAACAGAATCGGCGCTGGCCAGCAGCAATGCGAGGACGAGACGCTGTTGTGGCTCCCCTAGGTCTAGGGGAATCCCATCCGCGCTCGCCTCGACTGTACCCAGACATTGGAACTCCATGACACGACGCTACCCGTTCCATACCTGAAGTGGCTTGGCCTATACCGTCCCTCTACCGCATCTGTGACAGGCCTGTACCGCCCTCTCGCACGGTGTGTCCATGGTCAAGATCCGCTCAATCCTCCTGCCCCTCGTTGCGACACTTCTGTTGTCAGGAACAACCGCTGAACAAGACAACGTCACTATCGAGGCCCAAGAGCCAGGCCAGCAGCAGATGGCCGAATGGGCAATCGAGCGCTACGCGGAGGCCGGGTTTGATCTTCCGCGGCTCATCATTCGGTTTTCCGCGCAGGGACTGTCTGATTGTGAGGGGTCGCAGGGAAAGGTCTACCTGGATCAAGACCCGATCGAGATTCGCATGTGCTGGGGCAGTGAATTCATCCTCCTCCACGAAGTCGCCCATGTCTGGGAAGCACACAACGTCGCCGCTGCCAAGCACGAGCCGTTCATGGCCATGAGAGACGGCGTCGCGTCGTGGGCCAGCCTCGACGTGGCATGGGATGAACGGGGTCGGGAGCAGGCCGCCAACGTGATCGCCTGGGGACTGCTCGAAGACCCGTATCCGATTTCTAGGACGTATCCCAATGACCCTGACAGCATGCAGGCGGCCTTCCGGTTCCTCACCGAAGGTGATCCCCTCCATGACGGCGGTGCGCCGATCCAGCTACCGGATCGCAGCCTTTTCGCGGGACGAAGCAATCTGCCGCTGGAGTTGGGGCGTTGATCATCCGGGATAGCTCAGGCCGGCGGCCGTTGCCCAGATAGCCGCCATCTATTCGTCCGGTGGATTGCAACCCAAACTGCAACCCAACGCAGATCACTGGACCTGATCAGACGGGGCGCCTTGAGCGGGCGAGAGCGAGGCGTCCGAGTTGCGTCGCTGGTGGGGGGATCCGAATGCCCGAAGCCAGCTGCGGCAGCCAGCTTCGACACCCTCTCCACACATCTCCCTGTGCCCGATCCGGTTACGATGACGGCACTTCGCAGACGACTGGACCGAATGGACCTGGCATTATTAATCGTGGCGTTCGGATTTGGCTTTGCTGCCAGCATGGTCCGGCTTCCCCCGCTGGTCGGATACCTCGCAGCAGGATTTGTTCTCCACGGGTTCGGCTACGAGACGACCGACGGTATCGATCTCATTGCGGACCTTGGCATTCTGTTGCTCCTGTTCGGCATTGGTCTGAAGCTACGACTCCAGACGTTGGCGCGTCCCGTTGTATGGGCTGGTGCCACTATCCACATCGTTTTGACCACCGGCGCTTTCGGAGCCCTGTTTCTGGCTCTCGGTGTACTCGGATTGCCGCTGGCCTCGGAGCTATCGGCAGGAGAGGCCGGACTGATCGGTTTCGCGTTCGCGTTCTCGAGCACCGTCTTCGCAGTAAAGGCACTTGAAGAACGCAACGAAGCGGGATCCCTCCAAGGGCGGATCGCCGTGGGGATTCTCATCGTGCAGGACATATTCGCCGTGGGGTTCCTGACCGTAGCCACCGACGCAACACCATCGATTTGGGCAATACCGGTGGTGGTGGCGGTCGTGGCCGCCCGACCTGTCTACGGTTGGCTGCTCGATAGGAGCGGTCACGGCGAATTGTTGATTCTGCTGGGATTCGCACTGGCTATCGGCGTCGGAGCCGAGCTATTCAGCCAAGTTGGACTGAAGCCCGATCTTGGCGCACTGGTGATTGGGATGACTCTGGCGAGCCACCGGCGGGCGCCGGAATTGGCCGAGACGTTGCTCGCATTCAAAGACATCCTTCTCATTGGCTTCTTTCTCTCTATCGGTCTCGGAGGTGCTCCGGGTATCGGGGCCTTGGCAGTCGCCCTGGTCGCCATCTTGGTGCTGCCTCTGAAGGTGACTGGATTCGCATGGCTGGTGTCTCGCTTCCGTTTCCGACCTCGGACCGCCTGGCACTCCTCAATCACCTTGGCGACCTACAGCGAGTTCGGGCTTATCGTTGCCGTCGTTGGAGTCGACCAGGGCCTGATCGATCAACGCTGGACGTCGGCCGTTGCCGTAGCGGCGGCAGCTTCGTTCGCGCTCGCGTCCCCTCTCAACTCGGCCAGGTACACGATCTATTCACGCTGGTCGGATCGTCTGTCCAGACTTCAAAGGGACCCAATCCAGCCGGACGACGCGCTGATCGAACCCCTCGATGCCCAGATCATCGTCTTCGGAATGGGAAGGGTCGGTGCGGGGGCTTATGAGGAACTGGTCAGGCGGCGTACGGAAGTGGTGATGGGCGTCGATCGTCATGATGCGACAGCAGCCGCCAATACCGCAGCCGGGCGGCACACCATCCGCGGCGACGCCCTTGACTACGAGTTCTGGGACAGGCTTCGTCTTCATCCCGGTGTCGAGTTGGTCGTGCTGGCGATGGGCGACCACGCCGCCAACCTCGAAGCCGTCCATCGCGTGCAGGATTTCCTTCCCAACGTGCGAGTTGCTGCCTCAGCCTCCTACGCCGACGAGGTCAGAGACCTCGAAGCGGCCGGTGTAGACGTGGCCCGAAACCTATTGGGGGAAGCCGGGCAGGGCCTCGCCGACGATGCCTGTGATCTGCTCGACGGGAAAGGCGCTGGGTAGATCGGCTTGCAGCTTCACATGCCCTTTTGACGCCAGGCACGGGACAATCGACGTCGGGAGCCAAGTTGGGAGCCATTCGCTGTGAACTTGTGTGGACGGCTGTTGTCGACGGTGGAATCGAAAGCCTTGCGTATTGAGCTGTGTGGACTCCTGTGGACGCCCGTGGACACGGCTTGGAGATCTACGGATCAGAAGGTTGGGGATTCGAGTTCTCTTGGGCGTGTGACAAGAACCTCCGCAGTTCCACAGGGGTTTCGGCGTGTGTGGACCCGGTACGGGGGCAGGAGCGAGCCGCTTGGGCCGGATGCTTGGGGCCGGCTTGAACCCTGCAGCGGCAGAGTCCTTGCCGCTGCAGCTGCAGGGGTGCCAGATTGTTGCTACAAGATGAGAGATCCGAACATGTACCCGAAGGTAACCGCGAGGGCGATGTTGATCATGCCGGGGATCATGAACGGGTGGTTGAACACATACTTGCCAATGCGGGTCGACCCCGTATCGTCCATCTCGACTGCCGCGAGCAATGTCGGATAGGTCGGGAGGATGAACAAAGCTGACACCGCAGGGAACGCAGCGATGGCACCGAGTGGGCCTACGCCGAGTGCGAGAGCGGCAGGCATCAAGGCCTTGGTGGTTGCCGCCTGCGAGTACAGCAACGCGGAGGCGAAGAGCAACACGACCGCCAGCATCCAGGGCTGTTCAGCGAGGATGTCACCGGCCAGTTCCTTGATCTCTTCGATGTGAGCGTTGACAAATGTCGTGCCTAGCCACGCCACGCCAAGGATGCAGACCGTGGCGCTCATCCCGGACTGGAAGACCGAGGACTTCAGCATCCTGCCCGGGTCGAACTTCGACGTCAGCACGATGATCGTGCCGATCGCCAGCATGATGGAGATGATGGCTTCGTTACGCGGCAGTGCTGGTTCGGTGATCAATCCAAACTTGTCGCTGATCGCGGTCGCATACGCGACAACCATCACGATTCCGAGCAGAAACAGGAAGACTGATCGGCGCCCGGCGGCCGGGTCTATCTCCTTCAGGCCCGGAGCGACGGGTGCGGGTTCGGAAATCGTGAGAACGGCCTCCTCTGGCGCGCCCACTCCTTCGTGGTCTTCCGGCCGGTCATCGGGTCCACCGGCTTCCGCCCCGACGGCCACACGTCCCTGAGCCGCCAGGGTGGCCTGCTGGTGGTCGCTGAGCTTCACGAGTCCCTTCGCCAGGCGCTCTTGGTAGACCGGATCCTCTTCCAGCGGCTTTCCGAGCATGTTCGCGACAAACGAGGTCAGGATCACGGCCAGGAGGGTGGACGGGATAGCGATTGCCAGCAGTTCGACATAGCCGACACCCTCGGGTTCGAGGATGCTGGCGAAGAACACCACCGCAGCAGAGATGGGCGAGGCGGTGATGGCCATCTGGGATGCCACGACAGCGATCGAGAGGGGCCTTGACGGCCGCACGTTGTTGTCCTTGGCGACCTCGACGATCACTGGAAGCGTCGAGAAGGCCGTGTGGCCTGTACCGGCGAACAGCGTCATGAAGTACGTGACTATCGGCGCCCAGAGCGTGATCTGCTTTGGGCGCCGGCGCAGGAAGCGGTCGGCGACGCCGACCAGGTAGTCCATCCCGCCGGCCACCTGCATCGCCGAGATGGCTGCGATGACGGCCATGATGATGGCGATGACGTCGAAGGGAATCGCAGACTGATCGATGGGGACTCCGAGCAAGCCCAGGACCAGCACACCGAGACCGCCTGCGAGTCCAATTCCAATGGAGCCCAGGCGTGCGCCGAGGAATATCGCTCCGAGCACGACGATGAGTTCGACATAGATCATGTTGATCAGTTCCTCTCAGCGGTTTCTTGTGGTGGGCCCGGGATGTCGCGCTTCAGTGCGAGTTCCCCCTCGTCGTAGAAGCGACCGGCGTAGCGCGGCTGGAGGAGGTTCTCCGGCGACAGCAGGTCACTGAGCTCAGCCTCGGTCAGAAGACCCATCTCGAGCACGACCTCACTCACGGTGCGGCCGGTCCGGGCGCACTCACGGCCGACGAGGTCGCCGTTGTGATGACCGATCACCTCGTTCAGGTAGGTCACGATACCGATGGATGTCAGGACATGGCCCGCGCAGACGAGCGGGTTGGCCGTGATCCCTTCGACGCACTTGATCCGCAGGTTGTCACACGCGTTGGTCAGGAGGGTCACGGACTCGAACATGGCCTGGGCCAAACCCGGCTCCATGACGTTGAGCTGCAGCTGCCCGGCTTCGGCTGCCAAGGTCACGGTCATGTCGTTGCCGATGACCTTGAAGCAGACCTGATTGACGACTTCAGGGATGACCGGGTTGACCTTGGCCGGCATGATCGAAGAACCCGCTTGTAGCTCCGGCAAATTGATCTCGTTGAACCCAGCTCGCGGGCCGGACGACAGCAGCCGCAGATCGTTGCATATCTTCGACAGTTTTACAGCGGCCCGTTTGACCGCGGCGTGCATCAACACATAGGCGCCGTTGTCTGAGGTCGCCTCGACGAGATCCTCGGCGGACACGATGGGTAGCCCGGTGACCTCCGCCAACGTGCGCGCCGCCACCTTGGCGTAACCGGTGGGTGTGTTCAGCGCGGTACCAATCGCGGTTGCACCGAGGTTGACCTCGAGGAGGAGCAGCGATATCTGGCGCAGGGTGCGAATCTCCTCGCGCAGCGTCGTTGCGAAAGCGTGAAACTCCTGCCCCAGCGTCATTGGAACGGCGTCCTGGAGTTGCGTGCGGCCCATCTTGAGCACCGACGCGAACTCCTCGCTCTTGGCGTTGAAGGCGTCCGCCAGACTGCTGATCGCCTCGATCAGATACTGGATCTGCCGGTGCAACGCAACCCGGAACCCGGTCGGGTAGGCGTCATTTGTGGACTGGCTCTTGTTGACGTGGTCGTTTGGGTTGATGACGTCGTACCGACCTTTGTCGTAGCCGAGGTGCTCTAGAGCGAGGTTGGCTACCACCTCGTTGGCATTCATATTGACCGAGGTCCCAGCCCCTCCCTGGAAGACGTCGACGGGAAACTGGTCCATGCATCTACCCTCGTGCAGGATCATGTCGCAGGCCGCAACAATGGCGCCGGCGACGTCGCCCGGCAGCACGTGAAGCTCGCGGTTGGTCAGAGCCGATGCCTTCTTCACCTCGACCATGGCGCGGATGAACTCCGGCAGGTCGTTGATCGTGGCCGTGCTGATCGAGAAGTTCTCGATCGCTCGCAAAGTATGGACGCCCCAAAAGGCGTCGGCGGGTATGTCTCGGGGACCGAGCAGGTCCTCCTCGATACGTGTAGTCATGACTAACTCTCCCGGATCTACGGCCGACCTTCTTGCAGGCACGGCACGTGAGACCTAATGGTCGAGAAGGCAGTTGGTCCGCAGGCTATGCCCTGAAGTAACCGTAAGTCACAGCGGGAATCGCGTGACCGGGCCGAAAGTCATGAGCCGGGTGCCCCTGGTCCCGATCACCTCTGCGGGCCAAGCCAGCCGCTGCCGATCAGCAGGGAGGCGCAATTCGTTCGGTTGTCAGGAGCCGACGACGGCTCAGTCGGACCCGATAGGCGAAAGCGATGTCATGGCTCGTCTGAGTCCCCAGTTTGACGAAGCAACCTCCACTGCCAACAGTCAAGTGTCCAGCTCACTCAGCCCACTTCTCGTGGGCGATCTCCCGTTCCAGCCACTCCACCAGACGCTGGCGCTCGGCGGGATTCGTCTTGGTCCCCGGTAGGTATGCGGTTCGTCGAGGTCTACGATCTAGCCAGAACTGGCCCGGTGTCTCGTTGCCGCCGCCGTTTGCAGCCAGCCAAACCATTGTGTCGGCACCTTGCTCGGCGGTGCGCAGAATCGGTCCCATAAGCTTGCCAAAGCCGGGGATACCTGTATCGACCCCGGCGGTGGCCACCCATCCAGGGTGCACAGAATGCATGATCGTTTGCGAAGCCCAAATCGGCCCCAGATGGGTCACTAATTCCACCTGACCCCTCTTCGCCTTAGCGTACGCCACTGCCCCCTTGTAGTCCTGCTCAGATAGCTCGATGTTGTCGACATCGAGCTTCTGGGTATACATGCCTCCCGACGACATGAACAAGACCCGCGCTCCTAATCGGAGCTGCTGGCGGAGACCCTTGGTGAGCAGATACGGTCCGATGAGATGGGTAGACAGCGTGAGTTCCGTGCCCCGATTATCGGTGCCGTAGTCCGAAGTGAGGGCTCCCGCATTGTTGATGAGGATGTCTATACCTTCTTCGGCGGTGGTTGACTCGGCCACAAAACCCTGAATGGAGCCAAAATCACCCGTGTCGAGGCTCCGACCGACTGCCTGTCCGCTTCCACCCGCGCTGTTCAAGTCTTGCGCAGCTTCATCGGCCCTTTCTTGACTGCGCGATGTGACGTGAACCCGGGCACCGAGAGCCAAGAGCCCGGCGGCCGTGGCCTTACCGATACCGCTGGTGCCGCCGGTAACAATGGCAACTTGACCGCTCAGATCACCAAAATCGTCTGACCACCCGTAGAGGCGCCTGCGCGCCCCAAAACCAAGCTTGCTGAAGCTTCCAACGACTGTGCCCTCCAAGGCGCTGTCCAGGATCCGATGTAGCATTGTGTCTAATCCCCTCTCATCTGTTGACGGTTTGTCCCTTGGACTCAAGCGACTATCAAATCGATCGGTGTACTAGCAAGAGCCTCGACCAGCGCAAGGCCTTCCTAACCCGGCAGTCCGTAAACAACAGTCACACCGCATCTTGCCGATGCGGCCGCCGCCCCGCACACTGCAATATCTATCGACACCACGCCCTCTAGCATCAGACCACGGTCCTCCGCCGACTGTAAGGGCGGAGGAGAGATTGCTGTTGCCGCGGCCCTGTTGAGGGCGACCCCGGAGACGGTTCGGTGAGCGGTTACGACCGTGGAGCCTCAGTCGATGAGGGTGTTGGCGAAGATCTGCCAAGCCAGAGCGCTCTTGGCTACGAGGCTGAGCACGATGTAGGTCGTCTCGCCCCGTAGATAATCCGACCATTTGCCGATCTTGCGGTACTGCAGCCACTGGTTGATGGCGAAGGTGTTGAAGAAGAAGAAGATCGTGAAGATGATCCCGTAGACAAAACCTGGTGGGCCCCCGCCACCGTCCCGGGTCACGTTGAATGCGATATACGAAGCAATAGCGATCCAAGGGCCAATGCCAGCCACGCACCCGAACCAGAACGGGGTCCACCACGTCTTCCGATCGAAGTGATTGCTCATCTCCATCAGCCATCCGAACAAGATCATCGATGCGTTGACAAACGCAATAGCGATGAGGGCAGCCATGTCGGTTATGCCGGTGACGAGCGAGATCAGGACGATCATGAGGGTGGATGAGATCGAGTACTCAACCCAGCGGAACCGGTTTCGATTCCGACGTAGCTCTTTGCTGTAGGCGCCAAAGGCAATCGGCGATGCGATCAGGAGGTGGAAGAAGGCCGACAGAAGCAAGAACGCTGCCGTTCCCCACGCTAGAGGCAGTCCCCAGACCTGGTTGATCAAGCCTTCGTCGAGCGGTGTCCCGGGAGGGCCATTCAAGGCAAACGTACTGATGTCCAACTTGAAGTCGTTGCCCAAGATCACCATCAACGCACCCGAGATGAGATGAAGCACGCCCATCACGAAATTGAAGAGCCGGAGCCTCCCCAGCCGCTCATCACTGACTTCTACGGTCTGGCGATCGAAGTCTATCGCCGTGGTTGTTGCCGTCATCTTGTCACCATCTCCTAGGAGAGCCGACGAATTATAACTGACACGCAGACCCTCAATCGGCGTGATCCGATCCGGCGTAGCGCACGCGGCTCGGAACTTGTTCGTTGGGGCGAGGTGACGGGTGCAACTGCTCGGCGTATGGCCGTAGGTGGATCACCGAGCCTGGGGTTTGGGCTGGGCGGGTCGGTGGTAGAACTCGCCTCACTACCCGACGATTGAACAGCATTCAGCCTGACTTCGGCAGCAACGACGGGAACTCTGGGTGCCTTGGGCGGAGCCGCGATACTGCTCTTCTTCTTCAACCTCATGTGGACCGTCTACCTGTTCGGAGCCGAGTCTCGAAACCCAGGGCGAGCAGAGGCGCGTTCGGTACTCGGAACCTCAATCCAGATCGAGTCGTACGGAATTGATGGCAGTTGCGCTTTCCAGATTCGTATTGGGCCGAATTTCGAAGCGCAACTAGGCGACGACTCCTCGAAGGTATCCAACACCCCTCGAATCATGATCCCCTTGGCTGGACTTGAACCGATCAGAGCTGGCTCTTGACTCAGTGGTCGTGCATGAACCGACTAGGTGGAGGCGGAGCGCGAATCGCGTAATCCATAGCTCTGGCTGTCTCGTATATGGATTGTGATGCGAAAGAGGACCTGGTGCGATTCCCAAGTGTGACCGGCTCAGATCTGGAACGACGTCGGCTGCGCCTTCCCTCCGACCTCGAAGGCGATCTGAACCTCATTGTCCTGGCGTTCTGGCGGCGTCACCAGCCGCTGGTCGATACCTGGATGCCGTTTGGCAGGAAACTCGAGGATCACTATCCGGGGTTCGCCGTCTACGAAGTTCCGGTGATTCAGAGCCGAAGCCGTCTCTCGCAGTGGTTTATCGATAGCGGGATGAGGGCTGGGATCCCTGACCGGGATGTGCGAGAGCGAACCATCACTCTCTACCTCGACAAACCTCCGTTTCTTGTAGCCCTCGGCATCACCGATGACAGCACTATCCATTCCCTGCTTTTCGATAGGACCGGACAAGTGCTCTGGCGTGCCAATGGGCCTTTGGTCGATTCTGCGGAAGCCGACATCACGGAACTTCTGGAGAAACTCCGCACCGACGCTCGCCCGACGCCGGAACTCAGACAGACATGATCGAGTACTCGCCATCCGTTGCCGACCTTGTCCGTCGCCCCGTGATGATGCAGGGTTGGAAGGACCTCACCTACGTGCACTTCCCGTACGATCCGCAGGTCGTGCAGCGACGCCTCCCTCCGGGACTGGAGGTCGATACGTTTGAGGGTCGGGCTTGGGTGGGACTCGTGGCTTTCCACATGGAGGACATACGGCTGCCACATATGTCGCCGTTTCCCTATCTCAGCACCTTTCCAGAGACCAATGTGCGAACTTATGTGCGCGGTCCGTACGGTCACCAGGGAGTGTGGTTCGATTCGCTGGACATCACCAGGATCATTCCCGTGATGGTTGCTCTAGGGACGTATCGCCTTCCCTACCGGTGGTCCAACATGAGCATCGAGCATCGCGACGAGACCGTAATCTACCGCGCCAAACGCCGCTGGCCGGGGCCACGCGGAGTCACGAGCACGATTGTTGCGAGACCAGGATCGTCCACCACCGCAACTGACTTGGAGCACTTTCTCACGGCTCGCTGGGGTCTCTACAGCAGCTTCGGAAAGGGCCTCGCGTACGCTCCCGTTGATCATGCGCCCTGGCCGCTGCAGGCGGCCACGCTTGTCGATTTCCAAGACAGCCTGATCGAGGCCGCCGGTTATCCACCGCCCTCGGGAGATCCACTCGTCCACTACTCGCCTGGCGTTGACGTGCGGATCGGCTTGCCTCGCAGACTGTCTCGATGACCCACCCCGAGGGCCGTCGACGGACCGGACGCCGTAAGTTGCTACCCGCGTAGGGCGGAACGGGCGGCGTGGTAGCCGGACATCCCATGCACGCCGGGTCCCGGTGGAGTTGATGAGGAACATATGTAGAGGCCGGGTCCCGCCGCGTAGGGGTCAATGCGAAGCCGCGGTCGGAACAGCATGCGCAGCAGGTCGGTTCGCCCGCCCGCGATGTCACCTCCGACCAGATTGGGGTTCCATGCCTCGAGCTCTGCAGGACCCATCGTATGCCGGTCCAGGATGAGATCGCGGAAACCTGGGGCGAACCTTTCGATCTGACGCTCGATCGCCTCGGTCATGTCAACCGTCGAGCCGGCGGGTACATGGCAATAGGCCCAGATCACATGCTTGCCATGCGGAGCCCGAGTCGGATCCACCACTGTCGGCTGAGAGACGATGAGGAAAGGGTTCTCGGTGGATTCCCCCTGCCAGGCGGCTAGTTCGGCCGCCGCTATCTCCTGGGCCGTGCCACCGACGTGAAGTGTTCCTGCTTTCCGGCAGTCGGGCGACTCCCAAGGAACGGGTCCATCGAGGGCGAAATCAACTTTGAAGGACCCCGGTCCATATCTATGGCGCTGGAAGACCCGTTGGGTGCGAGCGGGCAGACGGTCGCCTGCGATAGCGGCCAGTGCCCGCGGTCCCGTGTCAAACAGAACCTGCTTGGTCGGGGGGATAGAGGTGAGCCTGTCAACCGGATGGCCGGTCTCGATCGTGCCTCCGGCCGCAACGAATACCGACGCCAGTGCATCGGCGATACTCTGCGATCCGCCCCTGGCTAGAGGCCAGCCACTCACATGTGCCAGCGCTCCGAGCACAAGCGCCACGGCGGTGTTGCCAACCTTGGAGAGAGGCATGGGGGCGTGGGCTGCCAGGCCGGCGAGCAGCGCCTTACCCTGCTCCGTGTGCAGCCGTTTCTGGCCGATCCCCGCCGGCACCAGTCCTCGTAGTCCCAGCCCAGCTATGGCGATAGGGTGAGAGGGAATCCGCAGAACCGGACCGAACACGGCATCCGTGACTAGGTCCCATTTCCGAGCCAGTCCGCCAACGACCTTCTCGTAGTGCGGGCCGTCTTCTCCAAGGAGTTGGGCCGTCAAATCGACAGAGTGGTGCAGGACTGCTGCCCGACCCCCGTCGAGTGGGTGGGCGAGTGGGATCTCGGGCCGAATCCATGTGAGACCGTGCTGTTCCAGCGGCAACGATTGAAAGAAGGGAGAGGTGGCGCCGAGCGGATGTACAGCCGCACCCAGATCGTGACGGAACCCCGGCAGTGTGAGTTCCTTGGTGGCGGCCGCTCCACCGACGGTATCCGAACGTTCAAACACAACCACCGAGCGCCCCGCTTGTTGTAGGACGATGGCGGCTGCCAAGCCGTTGGGTCCCGCTCCAATTACTGCTGCGTCGTACATCTCTGCATTATGGCGTGAATGGGGGCGGGTTTTGTTCCCTGTCTTCGCATGGACGGGCGCTGCCGGTGCTAATCCGTGGTCAACGCCGGTAGTGCCAGCTCTGCCAACTCGCTGCTCGTCCTGATCTTCATAGTTGGTTCGGCCGACCGACGCAGGTGCCAGCGGAAGATCTCTTCGACCTCGAAGTGCTAGCCACGCACATTGGCGGTATTCCGGAATCCTGTCATGCGGACCACACAGAACTCTGTCTCAAACAGAGACAAGATGGCCGGGTGAGTTTCTTGCTAGTGGTTATGCGCAGCCGATGGTCATTGCGGTCGCCCGGAGCGTAGGCTTGATGGTGAATCTCCCGTCGGACGAGAGGAGAGGGTCGTGGCTAACAACACACCGT
>RCNE010001601.1_pt1 | contig 12250 bp, 11 predicted proteins | sample 2041361 | NCBI WGS metagenome assembly RCNE01 (sample SAMN09708229, study PRJNA481090) | Marine sediment metagenome, whole genome shotgun sequencing project.
AGCCTGGTTTATGTCTGCAACCCGAACAACCCGACCGGCAAAGCACTGGATGGCGATCGCTTGCGGGCATTTTGTCGAGAGGTAGGCAAGAAAGCAGTGGTGCTGGTCGACGAGGCCTACAGCGAGGTAACCGATGATCCGGAATACACGTCCATGATTGGCCTTGTCCGGGAAGGTGAAAACGTAATGGTCATGCGAACGTTTTCGAAAATATTTGGCATGGCCGGATACCGGGTTGGTTACGGCATGGGCCATCCGGATATTGCGAAACTCGTCGGTGGCCACGTAATGGCCTGGCCCAACACCGTGGGGATGGCTACCGCACTCGCCAGTTACCAGGACGAAGAATTTATTGAATTCTCACGTAGCAAGATTGTTGAGGGTCGTGAAATGGTGAACGCAACGTTCCGCCGCAACGGTATCGAGCCGTTGCCGTCACAAACGAACTTTGTGTACGCAGACATTGGCCGGAACGCGACAGAGTTTGCCGCTAAGTTAGCCGAACGAAATATTCTGATCCGCGGAAGCTACGATGGCGCTGCAAACTTCTCACGTGTGAGCATGGGCAAACTCGAAGATCTGGAAGAATTCGACAGGGTATTTACGGAAGTCTATAACGCCTGAGGAAAATCACATGGCACAAATAACCGCGACGCTAAACGAAGGAACGAAAGTCTCCCTATCCAACGGGCGACACGAATGGACCGCCGACGAACCAGTCGCGGTAGGTGGCACGGATACAGGGCCGGACCCCTATGAATTATTGATGAGTTCGCTCGCGGCCTGCACTTGTGCGACGCTTGCCTTGTACTGCCAGCATAAAGGTCTGACGCTAAAATCAGTGCGGGCAACGTACGACTTTTCGCGCGTGCATGCCGATGACTGTGTAGATTGCGATAAGGCAGACAAAGGGCTCATCGAACAAATTACGAGCAATGTTCACATCGAAGGTGACTTCGATGAAGCGCAGAAGAAGCGACTCGCTCAAGTCGCGTCACGTTGCCCCGTCCACAAGACCTTGGCGAACGGTGTCAAAATTGACGACAACGCAACGTTTGGACCGTAGTGGTCAATGCATAAGCTGGGGAATTGTGATCGAACTCATGGAAGCCTGCGAAACATCATATTAGCCTAGGCTGTAATGATTCTTCTGCGCGTCATTTTCATTTTCCAACTGGTGCTGATGCTACCCGCGTTTGCGTACCTGCTCCTGACGCCCGCTCACCTGGGAACGCTCGCACTACTTTTCTATTTGGTGCCGATTGGATTATTGGCTTCACTAGTCGCCCTATGGCAGTTCATCAGGCAACCAAACAGAAGGCGATTGGCCGCCGCGATTTTCGCAACGCCATTTCTCTGTTTAGCCGCACCGCTCGGTATCACTTCGCTTAGTGGTGGGCCAGTGGCCCCCGCCGTACTGATTGTGGCGGTAGTTGCGCTGATCATAGTCGCCGCGCTTGTGTTGTTGAGCAACACCGGTCAGTGGCGTGAAGCCGGGCTATTTGCGAACAGGCGATTCAACATGGCAATTGTGATCGCACTTAGCGTGTTTTTCTTGCTGCTTTGGTTCCCTATCATTGCCTGGCTATCATCCGACACAGCCTATTCGCTGCCGTCCAATATGGTTGACCGCAACCAAGTCGTGAAGGCCGGCGCCCTTTACCTTATTGCCCTCGCCGTGCCCGGGTTCTGTTTGTCGGTATTTTCTTTGCTCTACGCACCCGTTGGCTTGGTACGCAATCCTGGTGGGCGGGTCGCGCATTTCGGGCAGCTCGTTATGGCACTGATACTGCTGGCCTCGCTGCTCGCTGTCGCTCTTGCTGTTTTCGTTGGCATGATCAATCCCGGTTAATCACCTACTGGAAAACGATACGTATCATCGTCGGTTCTTTAGCGTGTATGCCGCCGTGTTTCTCACGCTCGGCGCTCGTGCGATATTGCGGATGGATGCTTAACAGGAGCGCGTCCTGAGAGTCACGCAGAGCGAGCAGACCGCTTACAAAGTGCACATACTGTTGCGCCGCGTTGCCGAAGGGTTTTTGACCGGCGGCGAATGCATTTCCGTATTCGCGTGACGGCACCTGACCATCGACCAACGCGATTAGATCACCATTGTTAATACCGACCGACTTCAACGTCGCGTCCGGGTTCCAGATCTTCACACCCTCGGGTGCACCGATCCGGTTACTGGCCAGCACTGACATCGCGATCGGACTGTTGGCATCATCGCGTGCTCCGAGCTCTTCGACATTCGCCGCAAACTTCTCCATCGCTGCCGCGGACATCTCATATCCGATAACGCTATCGCCGCAACCAGCCACTACGACGATTGCAACGAACGGCACCAATAGACGCATTGATCTCAACATCACTTCACCCAGAAAACTACCCTACAGCATACAACCGTATGTCATAAGCGGTGGTCTGACTTCGACGAAGGTCACAGATGACCAATCACCGTTCTAGCAGCGACACCCATGCGATTTGTCCATTTCGATCTATTTTAGGCAAACCCCGCGCGCTTTTTTGCCTATCCAAGTAAGCACGGTGCAATTTGTCGCGTGCAGCTTTGGAGAAGATAATGAACCAGCTATCTACACAGGCGACGAGTCGGCGTTTTGAATGCCAAAGCACATTAGTTTAGTCTCCCAGTGATGACAACTCCGCTAGCATCGAAAACGCACAAGACCCAGAATTTCAAGAAGGGCTATGTGGACGGTCCATTCGGCCAAATTCACTACCGAGAAATGGGTGACGGGCCGATACTGTTTCTTCTTCATCAATCGCCACTGTCCGGCGCAATGTTTTCGCCGGTAATGCCGATTCTCGCCGAGCGCGGATTCCGTGCTATTGCCATTGACACACCCGGCTATGGAATGTCCGACGGCCCGGCAACGCCCGCCTCCATCGAGGCATTGTCCGATGCAATCGTTGCTGCAACAGCTGCACTGACAAAGAAACCCTTTTTCCTTTTGGGACACCACACCGGCGCTGTATTGGCCGCGAACATTGCCGCACGAAAAGTCGTGCCTATCGACCGCCTGGTGCTCAATGGTATGCCGATATTGACGCAGGAAGAACACGATTATTACGCGAAGTTCGAATTTGGACCGCTCGAATTTGCTGCGGATGGATCGCACCTGATTGCCGCTTGGAACCAGCGCCTCTCTTCATCTGAGGGCTGGACGAACTTGCCAGCGATGCACAAGCACATGGTAGAAATGCTAGCGAATAGCGATCGATACTATTTTGCTTTTGAAGCCGTCTTCGCTCATGACATAGAAGCGGATTTCATGAAGGTTGCATGCCCGACAATGTTGCTTACCAATAGCGGTGAAGATCTCTATCAGGCATCGATACGAGCAAGCCGCCTGAGGCCAGACATGGCTTTCGCATCTCTCGATGGCGGCACACACGACATCATCGATGAGCAACCGGAGAACTGGGCGGCTGCGGTGTCAGACTACTTTCTGCACACGAATGACTGACAAGAACACGCGTTGAGCATAATTCTCTATACTTAAGCTCCAATTATTCAAACGACAGCGAGATCCAAATGACCTGGTTAAAATTTGTAGCTGCAGGACTTTTACTTTGCTTGGCTGGTTGTCAGCCTGGCGGACAGAACGAAGATGTACAGGACGCTACACAGGAAGCGGATACCGACACAGAGCTTGTTGGCGAAGCTGCGGAGGCGAGCTACAGCATGGGCTTCATGGTGGCCGCGCAAATCGAAGAAGGATTTGCCGGCACTCTGGACGAGAAGGCGTTCCTGGACGGAATGTCCGATCATTTCGCTGCTCAGGAAGACGTTGATATCGAAGTTCATGCCGAAAAGGCGATGGCGTATGTGCAGCGAATTCAGCAAGCAGCATCGCTGGCGAAAGGCGGAGAGAACCTGGCGGCTGGGAATGCGTTTCTCGCTGAGAACGGTGTACGCGAAGGCGTAACCACGACCGAATCGGGTCTCCAGTACGAAATAATTGTTGCCGGCGAAGGCGCCATGCCAACGCTAAGCGATACGGTCACCACGCACTACCATGGGACTTTCATTGACGGAGAGGTTTTCGACAGCTCGGTGGATCGCGGTCAACCCGCTAGTTTCCCCGTTAACGGAGTCATAAGCGGATGGACCGAGGCACTCCAGATTATGCCGCTGGGTTCGAAGTGGCGTTTGTTCGTTCCAGCGGGGCTGGCTTACGGTTCGCAGGACCGCGGTTCCATACCACCAAACTCCGCGCTGGTGTTCGAAGTTGAGCTGCTTGAGATAAATTAGCTCTGCAACTTCGAAGGGGCGCCAATGGAATATCTATTAGTTGCAGTACAAATCGTGGTGACGATAGCACTACTCACCCTGGTGACTCGATTTGCCAACAAGCGTCTGGTGCATCATTTCGAGGGCAAGCCGCATCTGGCTTTTCGCCGTCAGCTGATTCAACTAGGCGGCATCGTGCTGGTCATTCTGTTGCTGATTCTATTCTTGCCACTCGACACTGCTCTTCGCGGCCAGTTGTTGGGTCTATTCGGCATCATCGTCAGTGCGACGATCGCGTTGTCATCCACCACATTGGTGGGTAACGTCATGGCGGGCATTATGCTGAAGACGATCGGTAGTTGCCGGCCGGGGCACTACATCACCGCCGGCGATCATTTCGGGCGCATCGTCTCTATGGACCTGTTGCATACGAACCTGCAGACTGAGGAACGCGACGTCACTACCCTGCCAAACATGTACCTCGTCACCAATCCGGTGCGCGTGATGCGAGCGTCCGGCACGTTGCTGTCGGTGGAGTTATCACTTGGCTACGACATTTCGCGGCACCAGATTGAGACCCTGATGCTGCAAGCTGCAACCGAGACCGGGCTGGAATCTCCGTTCGTACAAATCCGCGAACTCGGCGACTTTTCGGTGACCTACCAGGTCTCAGGGTTGTTAAAAGAGGTGAACCGCATCATCGACAAGCGTCGTGAACTCAGGGCACGCACGTTGGACACTCTTCATGCCGCGGAAATTGAGATTGTTTCACCAACCTTCATGAACACCCGTGCCTACGATCCGGACACGCAGTTTGTTGCCGAGGTTGAAGAAAACACTGAAACGCCACACGACGAAATGGCCACCGACAAACTCGTCTTCGATATTGCCGAGGAGGCAGAGTCGGTGTCACGGCTGCGAGAAATACTTGGCGAAACGCAAGAACGAGTTAAGGCGTGTGAGGCGCTTTTAGACGACAAGAGTAACGAGACCGCGTCGGATGCGGCGGCGCAGGAAATCGAGGGTCACGAGAAAAGAATCGAACGCCTGCAAGCGCTGATCGATCGGCGCGAGGCGAATATCTCGAAGAAGTAAGACGGTGCTAACGACAACCGCACGCCATTTTCATCTCGTCAGTCGTTCTCCTTGATGAAGCCTATTCGCCGCGACCATTTAGAACAAAACCTGCCCAATGGTAAGGGTGTTGTCGAGATGCGCGTTCATCATCATTTCCCGTTAAGCGCTTTATGCGCTCGACAAAAGTCGGCGCAACCGGATCCTTGTCGTGAATCATCGCGACCTGCGCCGCTTGTAGAGCAAGGGCTAAGGAATTCTCCTGACCAACCGCTAGGTAGAAATGTGTCATCAGATCGCTGGTTGACCGGTCGTCGACACTCCACAAAGACGCCAACACGGCCGATGCCCCGGCATAGTGGAATGCACGCGTCAGACCGATAAGACCCTCTCCGGGATAGTCACCGCCAAGCGCCGTTTCGCACCCTGAGAGCGTAACCAATTCAGCATCGAGCCGTAATTCCTCGTAGATTTCCCAAACATGCAAAAACCCGTTGTCGCGCGATGCATCCGATACCTGCGGCACACTAAGCACGAGAGCCGCGTCCATAGGGTGGCGCTCGTTAAGCGTCGCGTGGGTTGCGAAATGCAGGATATCTGTACCCTTCGGCACGGCTTTAGCGCGCTCTTCGGTGGCATCTGCACCGGTATAAACAACGTGGTTATTCGGATAGGCGGCGGCAATATTCTGAACCTCGGTGGCCGTCCACGGCAAAGCCTTAAGGTCTGTCACGTCGTAGCCGTCACGGAGCCGCACGACTGAGGTATCGTCGTCAATAGTCGGATATTCCGGATTGCCGAACGCCACCAGGTTTCGATCGCCGACTGCGCTCGAAACGGCCAATTGATTCTCGAGCTGCGCGTAAATACTCAACGAGTTCACGATCAGGCTGGGTTTCCATTCTGCAACGTACTGCGATTCATTCTTGACCCCGCGTCGCAATGCCGCGAAGGGCAGCACGTTTAAAGAGCCGTCCGGCACTATCAACAATAGCTCGGCACTTTGAATCGAAGCTTCCAACGGCTTAAGCAGTTGTTGATAGAGACTCTCGGCATGTTCAAGAAGCGCCTGGCTGGGCTCATCGTCCCAGCGGCCGGCATCCATGAGGAAACGAAATCGCGTTACCTCACTGGCAAGATTGACTGCAGCGACGTCCAATCTCGTGACCGATAGCTGCCCGTGTACGTCAATTACGAACACGTCGCTATGCGACTCGCCAACGCTAAACGAAACAATCGCCGTGCCTTCTGGCATCGCCCCGCGATAGTCCTCAAAGCTGCGTTTACGAGGATATTGAAGTTCCGCTAACCCGGGCGCTGTATCACGGATGGCGCGCTGAACGGCATCCTGCTCCCGACGAATCGCCAGCAGTTCTCCCCGCAACTCGTCCTGTTGAGCAGCCTCAATGGCACCATACAATGCGGACTGTTTGTTTTCATAGCGGCGTGCCAACGTACGCCGCTTGAGCTCCAGATCCGCCGGAATGTCTTCAGCGAAAACGAGATCACGCTCCGCCAACATGTTTGACAGTTCCCGTGCGCGAGATCGCTCCAGTATCTCGAATGCCACCTCACGCTCGTTGTTGTCCAAAAGGAGCTGCATATAGTCTTTGTATATTTTCGTGTATCGCACTTTTACACGAGCACGGGACTCCTCCGAGCCACCGAGTTTCAACTGTTGCGTCTCCAGCGCCAGCAAGGCTTTGTCGAAATGTGAGCGTGCATCCGCGGTTCGACCGAACTGTTGGTCGACTGCCGCCAACCCATGCCAGACGCGCGCGCTGCGAAATGTCTCGGGAGCAATCTTCACGAGAATATCGCGAGCCCTGCTGAACGAGGTCAAAGCCCTTTCAAATTCTGAGTCTTGCAGTAACACTTCGCCGAGGAGTGTCAAAATATCCGCCACGTCCGCGCCATTCGGCGCAATTAACTCAAGAATGTTCAGCGCATCTTCGAAGTAGCGTTGTGCCAGCTGTGAATGGCCCTGTCGTTTGGCTGTCGCACCGAGGTTGGCAAGAATTCGGGCATGTTCTGCCGTCTGCGGGGCAACTCGTTGCTGAATGGCCAGTGCTTGTTCGTGAAAACTGATGGCCTCATCAAATTTTTCGCGTTCGCGTGCAACATTGCCGAGATTGACGAGCGATACCGCCAACTCAGTCGAATCAGGAATAACTTCTTTGCGCAGAGCGTAGGCGCGCTGATGAAAATACTCGGCATTTCGAACGTCACCCTGCTCCAGCGCGAGTGTGCCCAGATTATTCATTGTTCGAGCAGTACTGAGGCTTCCCGGTTCGACCTTCTCTGCGATAGCTAGCGCTTGACGGTAATATTTCTCCGCCTCGCGTAAATCACCGCGTTCGCGATTGACGAGTCCGACGTTGTGCATCACTGCAGCGACGTTTTTACTTCCTGGCTCCATCCGTTGCTTCATCTCTAACGCTCGCGTCCAATGATCCTCAGCAGCAGCCATGTTGCCCTGCAGGTAGTTCACTATTCCGAGTCCGTTCAAAAACCCAGCCGCCGCAACGCCGCCGGGATCTCTCTGGTCCGCGATCTGATAGGCGCGCCTGTAGTTTGCCTTGGCCGCATCCAATTCGCTTCGTTCAAGCTGCACGCGCGCCAAATTTTGCAACGTCGTTGCGACGACTAGACTTTCTGGTGCCAACCGTCGCTGCAACCAAAGCGCCTCTTCGAACAACACCTGAGCTTTCGGTAAGTCGCTTCGCCGCTTCGCAATCTGGCCCAATCCAACCTTATTGGCGGCGACAGCCAACCGTTCGCTGCTGACGGCTGATTCGATTGCCATCGCCTGTTCGTGGCTATTCACCGCTTCGGAAAAGAGATTCTGACGGACTTGTGCACTGGCCAGAAAATACTGCAGTAGCCCTCTTTGCTCTGCGAATGCTGCCTCATCGCTTGTATTTTTTGACAACAGCATTAACGCATCGCGAAACGACTCTTCCGCCTTCGGCCATTGTCCATTGGACGCTATAGCACCAGCGAACCTAAACCAAACCCACGCCGCGCCCTCAATATCGCCTGATGCAAGCAGTGAATCCACGAATGCGACGGCGGCGGCCTTCGCGGCTTCTGGGTCAACATCCACTGTTTCGAAAACATCAGTGTAACGCTCTGCAATACTTGCGGGCCAGGCAGGTCGCGAACCCAACCGCCAGCGGCCGTGACCGGGTGTGAGCGCGATATGAGTGTCGCCACGCCAGCCATGCAACGTGACCGCTTGTATCGGATGCACCTCACGTTCCAGTAAGCGAAGTGCAAACGCTCCTTGCAGCGGCATAACGACATCGGGCGACTCATTATTGGCCCAACCGGTGATGCGGTCACCAACTTGAAGACCACCACGTTCGGCAGCGAAGTACGGCGCGACAGAATCGACGATACTGCCGACATACGGTTCTGCCGCTTCACCTCCGCGAGTCGCCGAGAAAAAAAACAAGCACAGAACGGCGGCAAACAAGCTGCTCACAGGCCGGCTTCTCATTCGATGCTAAACCAAAAGGGGCCTATTGATTTTCCGCCTGGTGATTCCAGCAGATCGACAACCCAGAAATAGCGCGCGCCTTTCGACAGATTTAACTCGTCGCCAACATTCCACGTCGTATCCGTGAGCGGCGCGGAGCTCCAAAGTAATTCTGCAGCGTCACTATAAACGTTGAGCTGATACTGACGAGTCTCGGCACTGGCTGGCCATTCGAATCGCGAAGGCGTCGTGTGCACAGTGGCACCATCGACCGGAACCACATCCGCAATTCTTCCGCCACGTTCAGCGGTAACAAGTGGAGATTCGTTGCCTGGAGGCCATGTGATTATAGCGGCAAGAACTATAGATGCTGCAATACCGAGCCCAGAAACAAACCACCGCGCAGTGCCTCTTTTCGGTTGCCTCAAAGCTGCTACTTTCTTCGCTTTAGCCTCGGCCGCCCGCATAACATTATCGTTGTGCTGCGCCGAAGGCTTCGGTGCCAATTTTAACAGCTGCTGCTTCAGGCGACTTTCGTCATCAGCGCTACGATCAGATTGCTGCGTCATGGATACATACTCCCGCAATTTCGAACGCCACTTTGAGTTTTTTGATCGCGTATTTTTTTCGGCTAAGGACGGTATCGCGAGGCGCTGTTGTCATTTTCATCATCTCATTGATACTGAAGCCCTGTAGCCACATTGAGATGATGTCACGTTGCTCCAGCGGCAGTTCAGCAATGGCCGATTCAATAGACAATCGCACTTCGATAGTCGCCGCGCCGTCCAATGCCGTGTCCGAGCCGGCCAGTCGTGTATCGACATCGCCAACTGAGTCAGTGCGCGACTCGGCGTGCTTGCGTTTGTACTCGTCAATATAACGATTGCGGCCCAACGTTCTTAGATAAGTGACGATTGTTGCATCCGGACGCGGCCTGTAGCCCGAGCCACGATCGCTCTCCATTAGTCGCAGCCAGCAAAACTGGGAAATATCCTCGGCTACGTTCTGATTGCCAGTGAGCGTCCAGAGGTAAGCCATCAGGGAATCCCGGTGCCGGCGAAATATGTGCTCGAAAGCATCGACATCACCTTCATCCCGGAACCGTATAAACAGGCTCGCGTCGTTGTCCTCGATCACGGCAAAATCTGCGTCAGACATCGTCCCTTGTCGCCTTTCTCCGTTTGGTCGGATGCACTCGATCGTAGCAAATTGTTGTCGAACCGTGTTCAACACGATAACTCCGGGCTATGACTTGATTCCTATTGAATCAACGAACGGGAACGAAAAAGTGGCTTAAGCCATTTTCTGAACCACTTTCGGCCAGTCGTTCGTTTGCTTCCTGACAAACCTCGTTTCAGTCGAAAAGGACAGATCCCATGCCAGCAGTCAGAAAACGTACCGCCGCGTGCACACTCGTCGCAATTCTTGTTCAAAGCGTTCTCGCACCACTCGCGATTGCCGAAGACTTCATGATTGCGCCGGATAAGCAGCCTCGTTTGATGCTCTATGTCAGCAAGGCATTCGGCGAAAAGGACAGGTTTAAAAGCGCACCGCAGCTTGGATTGCGTTTCGAGCGCTCCGTTGAGATGGGTGCATTAAATCATGATCCGAGCCCAATTTTCGCCCAGAAAATGTCTCTGGTCGACCTTCGCTGGACCAAAGGCTACGGCCAGAGTTTTCACCTCCTGGATGTGCCGCTCTATCGTTCGCCCTTACAACTGAATTCCACGGACGGCTCTTCCGCGGAAGACTCTTCCTCGGACGGAAGTACTTCTGAGGATAGCTTTGGTGGCTACGGCATGCATATTCTTGTGGGTACCGGCATTCTCGCAATGCTGTGCGCGACTAACACCATCATCTGCGAAGATGATGACGAAGATTACACCCAACCCGCGGATAACGGCCCAGCGTCCGGTGGTTAAACAGCATAGCGGCGACACTGATCGTCGCCCCCTTGAGTGCGAGCCCCCCCTGCGCGCTCAAGGGGTATTGCTGTTGGTATGCACAAGCTTAATCACGAGCTGTGTGTTTGCTCCTAGTTACGTCACCGATGAGTTCCGAGCAGCGGACCCGAACACCAGTCGCTACGAGGACCAATCGAATGAAGACGAGCAAAGCGTATCCAATCCTGACGGTAGTCGCGGCACTCTTACAAACCGCTTGCGCGACCACGGACCTCACTGACTTTAAAACTGTCCAGCTAGCGTCCAATAACGCAGCGGAAAATGCGCAACAACTCGTTAGTGTAAATGATCTCCCCGTGCGTTCTGGGCAGGTAGTTGTTAGTGAGGCAGGTTCGTCGATGAGTTTTATGATGAACCTGATGGCAGAGGAGTACGCACCCTACGGTCATGCCGGGATTGTTGTTCGCGAACCTGACGGCATCTTCGTCTATGAAGCCTTCGGTTTCTTGAATTTTCGAATTTGGGAACCTCCGACGCGTCGACTAAGAGGAAAAATCCGTCGCGTTCCATTGATCGACTTTCTGGAGCGCACCACAACCGCCGCAATATACGAGCACGACGAAATTGAGCTCGATGCGGTCGCCGCCTACGCCATAGAAGCCTATGAAAATCGACTCGCCTTTGACGGCATGTTTGATTACCGAACAGCGAACAGCGTCTACTGCAGTGAATTTGTCGCCGCTGCCTTGATCGCTGCAGGGCATCCCGAAACCACACCAATATCGAGAACGAAAAACCCGTCGTTGAATCGAACAATGGACTGGCTGGGCGTCGACACGCCAGGCTTTATTTTGGCTGCACACTTACTGGCGGGCGCGACCGAGATCGCGAGAATCAGCAAGCGATACAGCGCTTCACAAGTCGACGCGCATTTTGCTTACGAACGTGAGTTGCATCGCCGATTCAGTATCGACCAAAAACTTGGTAATGTATTTCGCTGGACATACGCCGGGCCACGCTTCAGGCCGCACCTCGCCAAGTTGCGGAAGCAACTGATGAAGGATGCAGACTCGGTTGACAACGTTGATACCTGGGTAACACAAGAAGTCGCAATCTTCCTCGACCCACAACCATCGTCAGAGGCAACAACAAGCTTAGTCACTAGGGATCAGAGCTCGGCTCACTGAAAGCTGGCTGTCACCGATACTGACAAGCTCATCGTTGCAGGAAGGGCCGTACTCGGCGCCCGTGTCAGACGGACGCAGCGGGGCTGCTCAGCTCTGAGAATGCGGCCAGTGCTCGTTGCCGGCTCTCTGCTAAATCGACGATCGGTCGCGGATAGTTTTGCCCGAGTTCAACGCCTGCAGCGTCGAGGACTGCTGTCTGTGCTTCCCAGGGATTGTGCAGAAAGCGATCGGGTATATTTTCGATCTCGGCGACGTACTTCCTGACATAGGCGCCGTCTGGATCAAATTTCTTGCCCTGCAATACGGGATTGAAGATCCGGAAGTAAGGCGCCGCATCTGCCCCACAACC
>RCNE010001602.1_pt1 | contig 12243 bp, 11 predicted proteins | sample 2041361 | NCBI WGS metagenome assembly RCNE01 (sample SAMN09708229, study PRJNA481090) | Marine sediment metagenome, whole genome shotgun sequencing project.
TCGCGCCGTTATTCGTGATTTCGGGCGCTTTCCCTACCGTAATGCTGCATTGGGCCGTAAAACCACGGCGTCTGAACAGGTATTTTTGGACGCGGGTGGTTACGGTTCGGCAATTCGTGCGCAGCAGACGGCTTCTAAATAAGCCCATTGCGTCAATCGGGTAGCTGATATGACCTAAGGTCACTAGAGATCACCCAAAAAGTAGTTTAGTGTTCAACTATATTTTGAACTGGAGGGGCTACGTATGGCTGCGCAAAACTTTGACTTGATTGTAATTGGTGCTGGACCGGGCGGCTATGTGGCCGCGATCCGTGCCTCGCAGCTTGGAATGAAGGTCGCCATCGTCGAGCGTGAAAACCTTGGTGGAATTTGTCTCAATTGGGGCTGTATTCCGACCAAAGCGATGCTGCGATCCTCTGAAGTGTTCCATCTCATGCAGCGCGCCAAAGAGTTTGGCCTGTCAGCCACGGGCATCGATTACGATCTGGACGCAGTCGTTAAACGCAGCCGCGGCGTTGCAGGTCAGCTTTCAGGTGGCATTGGCCATCTGATGAAAAAGAACAAAGTCAAAGTATTCATGGGCAACGCCACGATCCCTGCCAAAGGCAAGGTGTCAGTTAAAGGCGACAAGAGCACGGACGAGCTAACAGCAAAGAACATCGTTCTGGCGACCGGCGCACGCGCACGCGAATTGCCCGGCCTTGAGGCTGATGGCGATCTGGTTTGGACGTATCGCCATGCGCTTGAGCCAAAGAAAATGCCAAAGAAACTGTTGGTTATCGGCTCCGGTGCGATTGGGATCGAATTTGCGAGCTTCTACAATACGCTAGGTGCTGACACGACCGTCGTCGAAGTTATGGACCGTGTTCTGCCCGTCGAAGACGCTGAAATCTCGGCATTTGCGAAAAAGCAGTTCGTTAAGCAAGGCATGAAGATCATGGAGAAATCTATGGTTAAGCAGTTGGACCGCGGCAAAGGCAAAGTCACAGCGCATATTGAAACCGGTGGCAAAACTGAAAAGATGGAATTTGATACCGTCATTTCCGCTGTCGGTATTGTGGGCAACGTCGAAGGTCTGGGTCTTGAGGAACTGGGCGTTAAGATCGATCGCACCCATGTTGTCACCGATGAATTCTGCCGCACTGGCGTCGAAGGCCTTTATGCAATCGGCGATATCGCTGGCGCACCTTGGCTTGCGCACAAAGCGAGCCATGAAGGTGTGATGGTCGCTGACCTGATTGCTGGCAAGCACGCCCATCCGGTCAAGCCGGAAACGATTGCGGGCTGCACATATTGCCATCCTCAGGTTGCATCGGTCGGATATACTGAAGCCAAAGCAAAAGAGCTTGGCTATGATATCAAAGTGGGAAGGTTCCCCTTTATCGGCAATGGCAAAGCTATTGCGTTGGGCGAAGCCGAAGGCATGATCAAAACGATCTTTGACGCCAAAACAGGCGAGCTTTTGGGCGCACATATGATTGGCGCAGAAGTCACCGAACTGATCCAAGGCTACGTGATCGGTCGCCAGCTAGAGACCACCGAAGAAGACCTGATGAACACAGTCTTCCCGCATCCGACACTGTCAGAAATGATGCATGAAAGCGTACTCGACGCCTACGACCGCGTCATCCACATGTAGTCGAGCGATATCGCGACATGAAAAGGGCCCGCCTTGCTAAGAGGCGGGCCCTTTGCATTTTCGCCTTTGCATGAATTTATTTCCCAATGTTCCGTTAATGTTCTATGAACCCTGTGGACCATAGCCCTGCGTGGCTTATGTATCTGCTGCGGACGCAAAGGATTGTCACATGGCTGAGCTGAAAAACATCGAAGTACGCGGTGCGCGCGAACACAACCTCAAGAACATTGATGTTGATATACCGCGCGATCAGCTGGTCGTGATTACTGGCCTGTCGGGTTCGGGCAAGTCATCTCTGGCCTTTGATACGATCTATGCCGAAGGGCAGCGGCGCTATGTCGAATCGCTGTCGGCCTATGCGCGGCAGTTCCTTGATATGATGGAAAAGCCGGACGTGGATCACATCTCTGGCCTGTCCCCCGCGATTTCGATTGAACAAAAGACGACGTCCAAGAACCCGCGTTCAACAGTCGGCACCATCACCGAAATTTATGACTATCTGCGTCTGCTGTTCGCCCGCGCTGGCACGCCCTACAGCCCTACAACCGGTCTGCCAATTGAAGCACAGCAAGTGCAAGACATGGTTGATCGTGTCATGGCGCTGGAAGAGGGAACGCGCGGTTATCTGCTAGCCCCCATCGTGCGTGACCGGAAAGGCGAATACCGCAAAGAATTCTTGGAACTGCGCAAGCAGGGTTTTCAACGTGTCAAAGTGGACGGCGAATTCTATGAATTGGACGAGCCGCCAACGCTTGATAAGAAATTCCGCCATGACATTGATGTCGTTGTAGACCGGATTGTTGTGCGTGAAGGTTTGGAAACGCGACTTGCGGATAGCTTTCGCACAGCGCTTGATTTGGCGGATGGCATCACCGTTCTGGAAACCGCGCCTGCCGAGGGCGATCCAGAGCGCCTCACATTCTCAGAAAATTTCGCTTGTCCCGTATCTGGCTTCACGATCCCTGAAATCGAACCGCGCTTATTCTCGTTCAACGCACCGTTCGGGGCTTGCCCGTCCTGTGATGGTTTGGGGGTGGAATTGTTCTTTGACGAACAATTGGTCGTGCCTGATGTGACGTTAAAGATTGCCGATGGGGCACTGGCACCTTGGCGAAAAGGCAAAAGCCCGTATTTTCTTCAAACGATCGAAGCGATTGCAAAGCATTACGACTTTAACAAAAATGCCCGCTGGAAAGATCTGGACCCTAAGGTGCAAGAGGTGTTTTTACGCGGTTCCGGCAAGGAAGAGATCAAGTTTCGCTATGATGAAGGCGGCCGTGTTTATCAGGTAGAACGCGCCTTTGAGGGCGTGATCCCAAACATGGAACGCCGCTACCGCGAGACTGACAGCAATTGGATTCGTGAAGAGTTCGAGAATTTTCAAAACAACCGCCACTGCGCAACCTGCAATGGTTTCCGGCTGCGCGAAGAGGCCTTGGCGGTAAGAATCGGTGACCAGCATGTCGGTCAAGTTGTCCAAATGTCGATTAAAGAAGCGTATGATTGGTGCAACGAGGTCCCCAAAGTACTGAGCAAGCAAAAGAACGAAATTGCGTCTGCAATCCTAAAGGAAATCCGCGAACGGGTTGGGTTCTTGAACAATGTGGGCTTGGAATATCTGACGTTGTCGCGCAATTCAGGCACGCTTTCGGGTGGCGAAAGCCAGCGGATCAGGCTTGCCAGTCAAATCGGTTCGGGCTTGCAAGGCGTGCTTTATGTACTGGACGAGCCGTCTATTGGTTTGCATCAGCGCGATAACGACCGCCTGCTGACGACGCTAAAAAACCTGCGAGATCAGGGAAATACGGTGATTGTGGTTGAACACGACGAAGAAGCGATACGCGAAGCTGACTATGTATTCGACATCGGCCCAGGGGCAGGTGTGCATGGCGGACAAGTCGTGGCCAAAGGTACCCCGCAAGAGATTATGGACAACAAGGCTTCGATTACCGGCCAGTATTTGACCGGTGCGCGCCAAATCGAAGTGCCCGCGAGACGTCGCAAGGGCAAAGGCAAAAAGCTGACGGTCGTTAAGGCGACGGGCAACAATCTGCAGAATGTCACTGTAGATTTCCCACTGGGACAGTTTGTGTGTGTAACGGGTGTGTCTGGGGGCGGCAAATCTACGCTGACGATCGAGACATTGTTCAAGAACGCGTCGATGAAATTGAACGGTGCGCGCCAAACGCCGGGTCCGTGCGAGACGATCAAAGGGTTCGAGCATCTGGACAAGGTGATCGACATTGATCAGCGCCCAATTGGACGCACGCCGCGTTCAAACCCTGCGACCTATACTGGTGCGTTTACGCCGATCCGCGATTGGTTTGCGGGTATGCCTGAATCCAAAGCGCGCGGGTATAAGCCGGGTCGCTTTAGTTTTAACGTCAAAGGTGGGCGCTGCGAGGCCTGTAAGGGTGACGGCGTCATCAAGATCGAAATGCACTTTTTGCCGGACGTCTATGTGACCTGCGAAACGTGCAAAGGCGCGCGTTATAATCGCGAAACGCTTGAGATTAAGTTCAAGGGAAAATCCATCGCGGACGTGCTGGATATGACTGTTGAAGACGCGCAGGGGTTCTTTACCGCTGTGCCGTCGATCCGCGAAAAGATGGACGCGCTGATGCGTGTTGGACTTGGGTATATCAAAGTGGGCCAACAGGCGACGACCCTGTCAGGCGGTGAGGCGCAGCGCGTGAAGCTGTCGAAAGAATTGGCGCGGCGCTCTACAGGTCGCACGCTTTATATTCTGGACGAACCAACAACGGGTTTGCATTTCGAAGATGTGCGTAAGCTATTGGAAGTGTTGCATGAACTGGTGGATCAAGGGAACTCTGTCATTGTGATCGAGCATAACTTGGATGTCGTAAAAACCGCTGATCATGTCATCGATATCGGACCAGAAGGCGGCGACGGTGGGGGGCGTATCGTGGCCACTGGTACACCTGAAGACGTCGCCGACGTCGTGGAAAGCCATACCGGGCGTTACCTCAAACAGATGCTGGCCGCACATAAGGTCGCAGCAGAGTAAGCCAACAAAATTTTGGGATACTGACGATGCCTGCGGCAAGCTTATGAATGAGCATGGCAGCAGCTTAGGCAAGGTGGAACTAGCCTTAAAAGCAACAGGCCCACCACGATGGATGGGCCTGTCTGGATCGATTATTCCATCACTGGGATAGAGAATTCGCCGCCTTCTTTGATACCCGAAGGCCAGCGCGATGTGATGGTCTTTGTCCGAGTATAGAACTTGAAAGCATCGGGTCCGTGCTGGTTCAAGTCACCAAACATGGACTTTTTCCAACCACCAAATGTGTGATAGGCCAGCGGCACTGGGATTGGCACGTTGATGCCGACCATGCCGATGTTGATGCGGGCTGCAAAGTCGCGTGCCGTATCGCCATCGCGGGTGTAGATCGCGGTGCCGTTGCCATATTCATGGTCCATGGCCAACGCGAGCGCTTCTTCATAGTCTTTTGCGCGGATCGTGGACAGGACTGGGCCAAAGATCTCGTACTTATAGATATCCATATCTTTTGTGACGTTGTCGAACAGGTGTGGACCCACGAAAAAGCCGTCTTCGTAGCCTTGCAAGTTGAAGTTACGCCCGTCGACGACCAGCTTTGCGCCTTGATCGATGCCTGTTTGCACAAGGCGCTCGATGTTGGCTTTGGCCGCAGCGGTCACAACAGGGCCGTAGTCCACGTCATTGCCGGATGTGTATGGGCCAACCTTGAGTGCTTCGACTTTCGGGATCAGCTTTTCCAGTAGACGATCTGCAGTGTCGTCGCCGACTGCGACCGCAACAGAAATCGCCATGCAGCGTTCACCAGCAGCACCGTAACCTGCACCGACAAGCGCATCTGCGGCCTGATCCATATCCGCGTCAGGCATGATAATCATGTGGTTCTTGGCGCCGCCAAAGCACTGCACGCGCTTACCTTGCGCACAGCCTGTGCCGTAGATGTATTCGGCAATCGCTGTTGAGCCAACAAAGCCAACTGACTGGATTGTCTCATCATAAAGGATCGCATCGACGGCTTCTTTGTCGCCGTTGACGACCTGCAGGATACCCTTTGGCAGGCCTGCTTCTTCCATCAGTTCGGCCAGCATCAGCGGAACAGATGGATCGCGCTCGGATGGTTTGAGAATGAATGCGTTGCCACAAGCGATCGCTGGCGCAAACATCCACATCGGGATCATCGCTGGAAAGTTGAAAGGCGTGATGCCAGCAGTGACACCAAGTGCCTGCTTCATCGAATACATATCAATGCCCGGGCCCGCGCTGTCGGTGAAGTCACCCTTGAGCAGCTCTGGCGCGCCGATGCAATACTCGGCAACCTCAAGCCCACGGATCACGTCGCCTTTGGCGTCCGGTATGGTTTTGCCATGCTCACGGCTCAGCGCTTCTGCCAGCTTTTCCATGTCGCGGTTCAGCAAGCCAACAAAGGCCATCATGACGCGCGCGCGGCGCTGTGGGTTCACTGCGGCCCATGCGGGCTGGGCTTTGGCTGCGATTGCAACGGCTTGCGCCATCTCTTCGGCATTGGCCAAAGGGACCCTTGCTTGAACTTCACCGGTTGCTGGATTGAAGACATCAGCAAAGCGGCCTGATGTGCCTTTGACGTGCGCGCCGCCAATGTAGTGGGTCAGTTCTTGCATAGTATCCTCCAAGGAATTCAATTGACGCCACTATAGGCTTGCATTTTTCGGTGTAAAAGGACGAATATACCAAAATCATTTTGCAAAAATGCAGGTACTCGATGAAGAACTGGGATGATGTCCGTGTGTTCCTTGCGGTTGCGCGTACTGACGGACTGACGGGGGCCGCGCGGCAGCTCAAGATGGACCCATCGACTGTTGGCAGGCGCATCGCGCGGCTAGAGCGTGAATTGGGTGCCGCCCTTTTTGTAAAATCCCCACTTGGGTATGCGCTGACCGATTTGGGCGAGCGGATGCGCGACAAGGCCGCCGAGGCCGAACATCACCTTGTGCGGGCCATCGACGAAGGGCAGGGCGCGTCTGAAGGGCTGACCGGACAGATCAGGATTGGTGCACCTGATGGGGCCGCCAATTTTTTGCTGCCGCAAGTCTGTGCCGCGATCCAGGCCGAAAACCCCGATCTTGAAGTGCAGATACTGGCCTTGCCACGGGTCGTGAATTTATCACGTCGTGAGGCGGATATGGCGATTGCTGTTAGCCCACCTGCTGCGGGGCGACTGACGGTGCAAAAAATATCAGACTATCAATTGCACCTTGCGATGCGGGCGGATGCAGAACCGCTTACCTCTGTTGCACAGCTGAAATCTCGCCGGATCGTCGGTTATATCTCTGATATGATCTTTGACAAAGAACTGGATTATTTGGGCGAAGCAGGTGTGGCGGGGGTGCAATTGGCCTCAAATTCAGTGGCTGTGCAAATGCAGATGATCCGGCAAGCGGGCGTGGGTATCGTCCATGATTTCGCGCTGCCCTTTGCGCCTGAGCTGCGGCAAGTCTTGGTGAATGAGGTCGCTTTGACCCGCGCATTTTATCTGGTGCGCCATACGTCGGATCGCCATTCCGACCGGCTTTCGCGGTTTGCCACGGCCTTGCGCAAGGGGATGCAAGACGAAGTTGTGCGTTTAGAACACATCGCACGCTTGACAGCAGAGCCTATGATTTGAGACGCTAGCCACATGGAGCCAATGCAAGGAGCCCTGACATGATCGTTTCGCAAATTCTGAAGTCCAAGCCTGACGTGGGTGTGATCTCTGTGACGCCCTCATCCTCGGTGGCCGATGCCGCCAAGCTTTTGAGCCAACACCGTATCGGTACGGTTGTCGTGTCCAAGGATGGCGCGTCACTGGATGGTATTTTGTCAGAGCGTGACATTGTCCGCGAGCTAGGCAAGCGCGGGACAGGGTGCCTGACTGATCCAGTGAGTGCTTTGATGACATCCAACTTGGTCACATGCAGCCCAACGAATTCCGCGCTAGAAGTGCTTGAAATGATGACCGAAGGCCGCTTTCGCCATTTGCCCGTTATGGATAACGGCAAGATGGTTGGCCTCATTTCAATCGGGGATGCAGTCAAAGGACGTTTGTCGCAACTGGCGATGGAAAAAGAATCCCTTGAAGGCATGATTATGGGCCACTAGGCCCAGCCTTGCATTTCGATGCGCAATCATGTTGCGTGTCCCAAACAAAGCTAAGACGAGGGCCGCCATGCGCGTAGGACTTTACCCCGGTACGTTTGATCCGGTGACGCACGGGCATATCGACATTATTCGTCGTGCATGTTCGCTGGTGGACCGTCTTGTCATTGGCGTTGCGGTCAACCGCGACAAAGGCCCGTTGTTTACGCTTGAAGAACGCGTGGCCATGATTGAAACCGAAGTCAGCCCAATGGTCCAAGCGACTGGCTGTGAGGTCATCGTCCATCCCTTTGACAATCTGTTGACCCATTGTGCCAAGGACGTGGGTGCTACGATTATCATTCGCGGACTGCGGGCCGTGGCCGATTTTGAATATGAATATCAAATGGTTGGCATGAACCGTGCGTTAGACGACTCGATTGAAACCGTGTTTTTGATGGCAGAGGCGCAGCATCAGGCGATTGCTTCAAAACTGGTCAAGGAAATCGCGCGCTTGGGCGGCGACGTGTCGAAATTTGTCACTCCAGCCGTAAAAGCCGCGCTGCTGGACCGGTTTAGCGATTGAAGTGGCTGCTGATGCTGGGCGGAACATATCTGGCATATGCAATCGCGATGGTGCTTATTCATCCGCAATTACTTTATCCTTTTGGGGCTGACCCTTTTCAGAATAGTGATTTTCGCCAAGACGTTGTTTCTGATCGCAATGTGGCGATGGCCACAGCACAGGGTGATGCGCCGCTTGCCGTTCTATTTTTCATGGGAAATGGCGGCGCGCTTACGTATTTCACAAACACACTTGATGCCCATCAAGACGCGGGTCGCACGATTGCCGCGATGGAATATCCGGGCGGCGGCGGGATCGCGGGCAAACCGTCAGAGGCAGGCCTGAAAGCGGATGCGCTGGCTGCCTATGATTGGCTCGCATCGCAGCATGACGGTCCGATTGCGGTGCATGGGTATTCAATGGGCACTGGGCTCGCGATCCATGTGGGTGCATCGCGGCCAGTGGCAGCGATCATGCTTGATGCACCGTACATGCGGATGTGCGAGTTGATGACAACGGCGTCTTGGCTGCCTGCCTGCTATATGCTTGGCGTGCAAAAGTGGAATTCCGCTGCTGACGTGTCACTTTTGACATCCCCGATATTGATCCAACATGGCACTGCAGATCAACTGATCGCGATATCGAACGGACAGCGTATGGCGGCACACATGCGAGATGCTGGGTTGGATGTGACATTTCATGCAGTTGAGGGTGCTACCCACAATAACCTTGCTGGACAACGTGGGTACGGCGCACGGATTGACGCGTTCCTATCGCAATCTGAGATCCAATAGAGCCGCGCCAAGTGCCGATTTTGGTGATTAGCCGTAGACTGCTTTGCCAGCAATAATGCCAGCGTCTTCGCGGAACATCCCAAGATCAATGGCTGTTTCTTGCGGCATGTTTGCCAGTTCGTGCTTGAGGCGGCTATAGGCCACGCGCTTTTCAAAGGCGGTGCGGACTGTGTTGAATACGGACATTTGCGTGCTCCTTTTAAGTCATCGCTTTTGTTGGTCTTAAACTACTATTTAGTGATGCTGCAGCGCAGCACAATGCACAGTTAGCGCTACCAGATATGCGTGTGCTGCATGGCGAAGTTTGCAGACTGCACAATAAAAAAGCCGACCTAAAAGGGCCGGCTTTTTCAAAATCAGATGGATGGGGGTTGGCTTAGATCAACTTGCCCATCGCCACGGCTGTGTCAGCCATCCGGTTCGAAAAGCCCCATTCGTTGTCATACCACGTCAAAATCCGCACCATGTTGCCATCAAGAACCTTAGTTTGGTCCAAGTGGAAGATCGAAGAATGCGGATCGTGGTTAAAGTCAGAACTGACCAACGGCAAATCGGTGTAAGCCAGAACGCCCTTCAAGGGACCGTCAGCCGCTGCGATGATGGCGTTGTTCACCTCTTCTACAGTTGTGTTTCTTGAGGATTCAAACGTGAGGTCAACGACCGAGACATTGGGCGTTGGGACGCGAATGGCAACACCATCCAACTTGCCGTTCAATTCGGGCAAAACCAATCCAACTGCTTTGGCAGCACCGGTTGAGGTTGGGATCATCGACAAAGCCGCCGCGCGGGCGCGGTATAGGTCTTTGTGCATTGTATCCAATGTTGGCTGGTCGCCAGTATAGCTGTGGATCGTTGTCATAAAGCCTTTGGTGATGCCGATGGCATCGTTCAGAACTTTGGCCACAGGGGACAGGCAATTGGTTGTGCAAGACGCGTTGGAAACGACGAGGTCGTCACTGGTGAGTGTATCGTGGTTCACACCATAAACGATGGTCTTGTCTGCGTCCTTGCCGGGCGCCGAGATCAGCACGCGGCTGGCGCCATTATCAAGATGCGCCTGGCACGCTTCTTTTGACGTAAATATGCCTGTGCATTCCAGAACCACGTCCACATGGGCCCAAGGCAGATCAGCAGGGTTGCGGATAGCGGTCACATCAATTGGGCCACGGCCCACGTCGATTGTGGTTTCTGTGGTCGTCACAGTCGCTGGAAAGCGACCATGGACGCTGTCGAATCGCAGAAGGTGCGCGTTCGTTTCCACGGGGCCGAGATCGTTGATGGCGACGACTTCGATATCGGTGCGTCCACTTTCGACAATGGCGCGCAAGATGTTGCGGCCAATGCGGCCAAATCCGTTGATAGCTACTTTGACAGCCATTGGTATTCTCCTGAAATGGTCGATGTTGGCGCTAACATTGCGATTTATACGCAAAGGTCAACCTTTGATCACTCTATCGCCAGAAGGCGAGCCATTCAATCAGTTCAAGCAGCTTGCGCAGCAGGAATACTGTGTTTGCCCAGTCATATTGGAAATAATCGAACGCCAGCAATGCCGCGATGATCAATGCCAGCCAAAGTGCGATGATATTTGTCATGGCACCATCCTGTAGCGGGATGATTGAAAAATGGCAAAGAAGTTAGTTCAGGCGCCCCATTGTCGCCGCCACATCTGCCATGCGCGCTGAAAAGCCCCATTCGTTGTCATACCATGCAAGGACACGCACGGTTCGGCCGCCGACGACCTTGGTTTGGTCTGGCGCGAAGATGCAGCTTTCGGTGGTGTGGTTGAAGTCGATGCTGACTTTTGCTTCTGCGTCGTAGGACATGACCATGCCCATGTAACCGCCAGCAGCTTCGGCGACGATGGCGTTTACGTCTGCGACAGTCACTGATTTGCCCGCCTCAAACGTCAGATCAACCGCACTCACGTTCGGGGTAGGGACCCGCATCGCGGTGCCATCCAGTTTGCCTGCGAGTTCCGGCAGCACTTCGCCCAATGCTTTGGCGGCACCGGTTGAGGTCGGGATCATCGCCATGGCCGCCGCACGGGCACGGTAAAGGTCATTATGGCGACGGTCTAGCGTTGGCTGGTCGCCTGTGTAGCTATGGATCGTCGTCATGATCCCACGCTCGATCCCGATTGCGTCATTCAGTACCTTCGCAAGTGGCGCGAGGCAGTTTGTCGTGCAGGATCCGTTGGACACCAGACGCTCTGTCGCGATTAGATCGCGGTGGTTCACACCGTAGACAACCGTGCGGTCGACGTTCGTGGCAGGGGCCGAAATCAGGACCTTCTTTGCGCCCCGATCAAGGTGCACGGCAGACTGCACGCCGTCGTTGAATTTACCTGTGCACTCCAGCACAACGTCAACACCATCCCAATCAAGTTCAGTCGGGTCGTAGGTCGACATCACTTCAATTGGACCGCGGCCCAGATCAAGGGTGTTTCCGCTGACACTGATCGGGCTGCCAAAGCGTCCGTGAATACTGTCGTATTTCAGCAGATGCGCGTTCGTTTCAATCGGGCCAGTGGCGTTGATTTTGACGACTTGCACGTCATTGCGTGCCGCTTCGGTGATATGCGCCAATGTGCAACGCCCGATCCGGCCAAAGCCGTTGATCCCGATTGTGACTGTCATTGGTGAAATTCCTGCGCGTCAGTTCAATTGCGGCTTGTATACGGGGGTGCACCCTGTGTGGGAACTCAAAAAGTGTTCTGCATCAATATGTTAACGATAACATAAGCCGTTAGCGTTAACGAAATCAGGTGCGGCCGCAGGTGTTACCGCAAACACTTTGATTGGTGATCGAATCGACATGGCAAGCATCAGGCAATAGTCGGCAAAGAGCGGCTATTCGAAGCGCGCGCGCAATTGCGGCAAAGTGAACGTTTGCGGGATGAACCCTGCGTCGGAGGGGTCATTTTCAGGATCTGATGTGATGCAAAGCGCGCGGCAAAGCTGGCGTGCGATCTGGGCCTCATTGTCGATCAACCAAACGCGCCCACCCGGAGTGCTGACGTAGCCATCTAGACCAGCGTCAAAATCGCCTTCTACATCGTCGATTGACGGAACTTCATTATCGTATTTGTCGGAAAATCCACCGTGGGTATGAAACGATGCAAGCGTGTTTT
>RCNE010001603.1_pt1 | contig 12241 bp, 12 predicted proteins | sample 2041361 | NCBI WGS metagenome assembly RCNE01 (sample SAMN09708229, study PRJNA481090) | Marine sediment metagenome, whole genome shotgun sequencing project.
TTGCAGGCTCGCCAGGTTGGATATATCGCTGCGGCCAAAGCCGATACGATTGCCAGCGCAACCGCCGCCATGATCATCACCCAGTCCATATGGACGAGCTTGGTGATGAACTCGAAAGTACTAAACAGATTCTCGATGCCGCGCAGTCCTAGCCAGGTCATGAATACGCCGAGCAGACCACCGGCAAGACCAATCATGCTTGCCTCCACAATATTCTGTGCAAACAAGGCCGCTTTACTGGCGCCCAATGCACGCCGCAAACTCATGTCCTTCGCGCGTCGCATTACTTTGGCGAGCAGCAAGCCGGTGGTATTGAGCAAGCACACGATGAGAAACAGGATCGCGAGCCCCAGTAGTACGCCGACGTCTTCGTCAACGACTTCGTTGTAGTCCATCCAGTCCGCAACATCGTCGAGGCGATTGTTCATCGGACGTGGGAATCGGCCGACCATTTTTTGCTGTTCAACATAGGCGTCGAGAAACTGCAGGTAGGATTGTCGCTCTGCCTCGCTGTTCAGTTCGGCCCACATCTGAATCCAGACACATTCTGAATTACGAAAAGCCTCAATTCCGCCATCAGGAATGGGCTTCCAGCAGTTAGTGTTGCCGGCGCTGCCGTGCTCACCCGCTATCGCAACAGAAAATGGCAAGAATATGGACGATGGATCCCCGTACTCATTGTTGTTCAGATCATAGAACATCGGAACAGGCGCCCAATAGTCGAGGACACCAACCACGCGATACGACTCGCCTGTCAAAGTCAGCATCTTGCCAACCGAATCCTGTCCGCCGAATAGTTGTTCGTTCAGGGACTCATTTATGACAACAACACGCTCTTTGCCTGCATCAGCCGACTTGTCCCAGGGGGCGCCGTACTTGAACGGCACATTGAACATCGCAAAGAACTCCGTCGTGGTTGCACGCGTATCACGTTGAAAGGGCTTCTCTTCTGCTCCCACAGGTTCAACCACACGAGAAGACCGAAAACTGATGACCTGGCGCGTCGCCCGACCGGCTTCATATAGCGCCGTTGCATCCAGATAGGTCAATTGCTCCGGCGGCTCGTTCGGCTCGTCGTAAGCTTCATTCGGATCCCAGTTATCGACCCGTACATGATGAAGCTGATCGGATTTGTCCGGAATCGGATTGCCACTCATGATGTACTGAATGGTTACGATCGTCATGCAGGCCCCGATGCCGACGCCAATAGCCGCCACCATCAAAGCGCTAAGCGCCGGATTTGCCCTTATGCTGAGTACGCCCAAGCGAAGGTAGTATCGAAACATATTTTTCTCCCCCGCCGTTTAACCGGCAACCGCTGCAAGATGAGAGTCCGCGGGCGTATCGCTAACGCGACCGTCGCGGACGAAGATATTTCGACGTGCCCGCGTAGCCAGCGTCATTTCGTGCGTCACCATGATGATGGTCGTTCCCGTCGAGTTAATCTCGGCGAGCAGGTCCAGGACACTTTCGGCCATGTTCGTGTCCAGGTTTCCAGTGGGTTCATCGGCGAGCAGAAAACGCGGCTCCCCGGCCAGTGCACGTGCGATAGCGACCCGCTGTTGCTGTCCGCCCGATAACTGTGCGGGCATATGCTGAAGTCTTGATGCGAGGCCGACGAGTTCCAGGCTGTCTTCGATGCGCTTCTTGCGATCAGCCGCTTTGAAGCCCCGATAGCGTAAGGGTACGTCCACGTTGTCGAAGATATTGAGTTCCGGAATCAGGTTGAAACTCTGAAAAATGAAGCCGATCTTCTCGTTGCGAACCTTTGAGCGCTCTCTGTCATTCAGTTTTGAAATATCGCGACCATCGAGTTCATAAGTTCCGCCGGTCAGATCCTCAAGCAGGCCTGCGATATTCAGGAAGGTGGTCTTGCCTGACCCGGAAGGCCCGGTAACCGAAACGAATTCGCCCTCGTCGACGGTCAAAGAAAACTCTCGCAATGCATGTGTCTCAACCGTATCGGTGCGATAAGTCTTCGAGACGTTGTTCATTTGCAGCATGTCGTGTGCTCCTGATTAAGACAATTATTCGGTGAGAAGAACCGTGTCCGCACTGCGGAAAGGATCCAGATTTGAAATTACGATGGTGTCGCCCTGGCTCAGGCCAGCGACAATTTCAACGGCACCGAGACTGCGGGCGCCAACTTCGATGGCACGCCGCTCGGCAAGGCCCTCGGAATTCAGAACATAGGTAATACGGCCACCGCCGCTATCCAGAAACTGCCCGCGTTGCACGATCAAGACGTCTTGATACTCGGCCAACAGAACGCGTGTAGTCAGACGCTGGTTTTGGCGCAGTTTGGTGGGTCCCGTTCCGTTAAAGCGAATACGTCCATTTACCTGGTTGTTCAGGATTTCAGGGGATACGGCAACCAACTCACCGGAGTACTTATCGCCGCCAATCATGATCTCGGCCTGCATGCCGACCTCGAGATCATCGGCATAGCTTTCCGGAATCTGAGCATCGATCTCGAAGCGCGTCAGGTCGACCACGGCCATCACCGGTGTATCTACGCCAACGGCCATTTTTTGATCAACTAGCAGGTCGCCAACAATGCCACTGACCGGTGATTTGATGGCCAGGCCATCAACGCGTCGCTGCAAATTCTTGACCAGCAAGACCTGTCTGTTCAGTTCGAGCTCACTGGCGCGGATTTCGAACGCGAGCCGCTCATCAAACAGACCTGCATCGGCGACCGCATGCCTATGTGCAACTTTCGCGTTCTGTAAATCATCCTGAGCTTTTTCATAGTCGATAATTGAGATAACACCAAGCTCGTAAGCCTGGTCGGCGCGGCGCTTTTCGCGGTCCGCTGCAGTAAGAGAAACTTCGGCAAGATCGGCCGACTTTCGTTTTTCCAACGCGAACTGACGAGACTCTATTCGCTGCCGCTCCAGTTCAACCTCACGCTGTTCCAGCGACGATTCCGCCTGCTCCAGCAGACTCGATAAGTCCGGGCTATCTACAACAGCTACTACCTGGCCTTCAATGACCCGCTCGCCAGCATCTACGTTCAAGGTGATCGTTCCAGGTGCTGTTGAATAAAGAGTCGGGCTCACCGCCGCAACCACACGTCCCTGCACCGAAACGTCTCGTACCAGATCACCTCGCGTCACAGTAGCGACACGAACACGGTCGAAAGGTATGGACATGGTGGCGTTAACCCAACGCTGAAACAGCGGCGCCGCCAGCCATGCCAGAACAATGATGACCAGCAAGGCCCCGCCAGCAGCCAACTGCAGCTTGCGCTTGCTGGGTGGTTCAAGGCGAATATCTTGCCCTGATGTATCTGCGATTTTCAGTGTAGTCCCCTGCTATGTGCCCCGTACCGCTACGTATTGATGCGGTTTAAGTCTTAGATGCGGTAGCGGCGGTTTTCGTTTACAGTCTTTTGCCTAGATTTAATCCAACGCTGTATTTTCTGGAGTCCTACGATGAAATTGATTGCTATTCTTGCCATTACGATGCTTTCTTTAGTCGCCAATGCCCAAAGCATTGACCGCAGCCAGCTCAACTCGAGCTTTGAAATCAAATACGGCATCGTTGTTGGTAAGGAGAAGGTCGAAATCAAGTCGCAAGCCGGGCAAGGTGCCGTCATGGGTGGAGTTGTGGGTGGTGCCACCTCGGGTCATCATCACCGCGGCAAGCATGCCGTCGAGGGCGCGGTGGCGGGAGCTTTACTGACCGCGATTCTTGAAGGTGGCAAGAAAGCGAATCAATACACGGTCAAATTCAACGACAACGGCATGACCAAGATCATTACTGAAACCAAAGGCATTCAGGAAGACGACTGCGTTAGCGTAGAGCTAGGGCAGACGGCGAATATTCGACGCGTATCGACTGTCTACTGCGAACATCCGAATCACGAAGCGCTTGCTGACCCGATTGTGCATGCGAACAACCAGGAAGGGGCAGCAGAATGCCATGCCGCCAAACAAATGGCCCTGCAGGCAACGACAGAAGAAGCCACCGATATTGCGTTGAAGAAAGTACGCGTATTTTGCGAAGGTTAGATATCGGGCTTTTTACGGGGCGGAATTGAGCGCATAGGCAATCAGACCTTCCTCGCCGGCTTTACCCGTTTAGCGGCGAAGTTGATCCGAAATTGCTTCGAAGAATGCGCCCTGCAAGGCCCAGTCATCAGGCAGACTCGCTGCCTCGCGGGCGCTGTGCTGTGCAATGACGATATTATTCACCGGATCAATATGGATCGCCTGACCGAAAATCCCGGAAGCCGCGTAAGTTCCTCCGTCCCTCAGCCACCAGAGGTACCCGTAGCGAGCCAAACCCTGCGATGGTGTTACCGACTCCGCCATCCAATCTTCGGGCAACACTCTGGTCCCGTCTCGCAATCGTCCATCGTGCAGCGCAAATAATCCGATTCTTCCGTAATCCCGCAACGTGGCGTTGAGACTACTACCACCAAACTCACCGCCGTTCTGCTCGCTTAGATTCCAGGCTGCATCGAATTCCATGCCAAATGGCTGCCATATTTTCGTGCTCAAATAGGTTGATAGATTATTGCCGACGGCGGCGCGAAGTAATGTGCCAACCAGATTGGTCTCTGCAGTGTTGTAATTGAAGACTTCACCTGGCACGTCAACCTGGCGTTTGTGTCGCAACTGTTCGTAAATACTCAGGGTGTCCCATCTTATTGTGTTGATGTCCGACTCGGGATCGGCGTAATCCTCGTTCCACTGCACCCCTGAAGACATCTGCATGAGATTTCGGATCGTTACATCGTCGTAAGACGAATTCTTCAGCCGCGGAAGATAGTCACTCACTTTTTCATCAACATTCTTGATGTAGCCATCCTGAATTGCTGCGCCGACCAACAGTGACGTTACCGACTTGGCTACCGACCAAGACATCCAGAGGCTTTCATCCGAGTTTCCGAGTTCGTAGCGCTCGTAAACCACGAACCCATCCTTAATTATCAACAGGCCAGCAACGTTGTGTGAACGGATGTAGTCATCGATCGTCAGTGCAACATCGCCATGCACAAATGAGAAGTCGGATAGATCAATCAGCTTTTCTGGCAAGGGGTAAGGATCGGTGCCGGCATCGACCTGGCGCGTCCACGCCAGAGTCTTCATGTTGCGAAAGCCGGCAACTTTTTGTGGCGTCGTCCAGAACAGGACGTTATTGATATCGCCAAAATAAGCAGCATCGTCAGCGGGGTCGATGTACGGAGCATCGCCATGAACAGCTGACCCCCAGAAAACTGTGAGCAGTATGGCAATCGAGCAGGTGCATCTCGTCAGTTGCATTAGCAATTTTCGACCTCGTATTCCCAATAGCGCGACAACAAACTGTTAAACCGGCTAATGTAGCCGTCGCCGTCTTCAATGCTCGTCCGCAGCGCAGGATCCAGATCGTCGACATCAATTTCCAGCCGGAACGACTCACGTTCGGTATGGCACGCGTACAAAGAACCGATACCGTCAAATTCGACGCCATCACCGCTATCGACACCAATGAGTCGCGGATCGCCGTTGGCGACAAGGTAGCCAATACGCGTAACGACATCGTCTTCGCGGATCCATGCGGCGACTTGCTCTGCCGAAGCCGTCGATTCAGCGACCGGACCAAAGCCATCCGGAAATTCGTCTCGGCCCGTGCCTAAACGCCATATGCGTTTCAGGTCGTCGGTCCAGATGTAATTACCGCGGCGCATCATGACGACACTTCCGTCGGGATAATGTAGTTGGTGACCGCGAATCTCACGATCCTTTATTTTGTTTGGCCAGCCCACAACGGTAATCGGATCCCCGGCCTTGATGGATTTAATCGCCTCATCAAAACCAAGCCGCTTTGCATCACGTGGATCTTCCGTCATCAACACCCATTTTTCGACTTCGCCAGCTTCGTTGGTCACATCGATAGCGTATTGGCTATGCGGATATCCATAGCGTGCAGCAGTGACGGTGCCGGTAACCGTGACGGTTATTTTGCCGTCGTAGACAACAGGATTATGGTGCGCCGCGGCAATTAGCGGCATGAGAAAAAATGCGACTGTGAGTCGCCCAGCATTTTTCAAGGTCCTGCTCCCGGCTATGGTTTATTGCAGGCCGGGGTGAAACTGGATATGACACTCTTCGCAAGGTGGATAGAGAATATCGCCTGCGGCGTACATTGCTTCCACATCTTTTTCCTCTGCCGCTTTGCGAGCGTCAGTCCCGGCTGCAATCAGTCTATCAGCAAATGCCTGCCATTCCGGACTCTCGGCCCATTGCAGGTCATTGGGCCCGGCACCGCCAGCCTTTATTTCGGATACTGTCTCGATCACGGCGTCAGCGGCATCAATAAAAACCTGCCAATCCTCGTCAGTCTGCGGATCATCAATTCCCCACAGCGTATTGGTCGCCGGTGCAATAATGGAAATCATTACGTCGTTTACGCTACCCGGAATGACCGCGGCTGGTTCGTCACCCAACACGGTAGATACGCAGAAGAAACTTATGAATGCGAGCAACATTTTTCTCATTCTCTTTTCTACCATGAGGATGCGCAGATAATTAGTCGGATTAATACTTACGCAGGTTCAGCGAGACTGAGACTAACGATACCCTGCTCCACCTGTGCACAGTAACTATCCCATGAGAATTGACTTGCGAAACTGCTCGCGGAGTTGCGCATGTCGGCTTGCACAATACGCGTTATCGCCGCACTGAAACCTGCATAGTCGCCGGCAACAACCAATGCACCATTGACACCCTCAGCAACGGCATCGCTCACGCCGCCACAATCAAACGCCACCGTCGGCGTGCCATGCACAGCTGCCTCAACCGCCACCATGCCGAAACCTTCCACGTCGCCAGGCATCTCAATTAACGGAAAAACGAATGCATCGGCAGCCGCATACAGAACAGCGAGGTCATCGTCATTTACGTGCCCCAGTAACCTCACTTGCTCGCTGACGCCCTGTTTTGCGACCGCCGTTTCGATCCTGGCGAGAACAGACTCTTTGGGGCGATTTAATGCGTTCGAAGGCTCGCTCCCCGCCACCAGCAGGATCAGGTCACTATTTGCGGCAGCAAGATTGACGAAACAGTGCTCAACAAACTCTGCTAGTCCTTTGCGCGGCATTAGCCGACCAACAGACAACAGTACCGTCTTGCCTTGCAGTTGCAGCTGTTGCTTGGCGAGATCGTGCGGTGTCGTCACGACATTGATATCCACGCCCGGATTCACGATCACGATGTTACTTTCCCTGACGCCGTGTTCGACGGCCAGACGTGCGGTGTTTTTGCTGTTGCAGATAACAAGATCTGCACGCCTTAGAAAAGGTACAAAGATCCATTGATAAATGCGTGAGTCAGCGATGATGTCCAGGCCATGTAACAGCAGTATGGACTTCGCTCCCGAAATCTTTGCGAGAAAAATAACGACTGGCCCGACCAGACCGCTGCCGCCCATGACGATCTCAGTAGCACCTTTAGAGACTCGCGCGTAAATGCCTTTAACAAGGGTAAGCAACAAAAATATTGGCGTGGGCGAGACTGCAGTCGAGTTAACTTCGTTCCCCGAAGCTACGAATTCCTCGCAGCCGCTTGGCCCCAGCAGGCTAACTTCATGATTTTCAGTCAGGCCGCGGTAGAGCTGGTGCACAAGGCGCTCCATCCCGCCACTGAGTGGCGGGAAGTTGCGACTGACTAAGGTGATTCGTGCCATGCGCCGAAGTTTACATGAGTTGATTCCGGCGAGGCGTTATCGGTTTACATTTCGACTTTCTTGATCATGACTTTGCGATCTTCCGCGCCCTCGTGATCGATGAAGTTGACGTCACTGTCATATCCGGCCGACTCCAACAAAGACTTGATCGCCTGCTGTGTTGCAGCATCAATCGGCATCGGACTCATGACCATGGTTCCGGACATTTCCTGCATCGATGTGACGTTCACGTCACGCATGACATGGACATTGACGTCTTCGTCTCCATCAGAGATCCAATGCACACCACCGTGTGCACCACCGTTAATACCCGGCAGTTCGATTATCTCTCCGTCAATGTTGAAGCTAAATCCTTCCTCACCACGAGTAACAAGAATATTCTGGCCTGATTCATCAACAATAGAGCGACTTTCGCCGATCTGCAGGTCTTCGAGCTCGAAACCAAGATCATCACTTTTGATCATGAAGTGATTGCCGGTCGTGCCATCCTCGCCAATCACCTCGATTTCCATTTTTATCTTCGCTTCACCGTCGGCCATCGCGCTTCCTGCCAACCCGATTAGCAACGCGCCAAATAAGCCATTTCTGATATTCATCACTTTTACCCCAATTTATTGTGTGTACGCCCTATTGATGCGCAAGCTGACGAAATGGTCGCAGTTAGAGCCTATTAGTTGAAGCGAACCAAGTGGCCAGGCCGTGCCTCGGTTACTTCGTCATTTTCGATGACCTGCTGACCGGCCACGAAGGTCGCGCGAAATCCCGTAGCCGGCTGCAAAAGTCGCTGTCCGCCTGCCGGCAGGTCGTGCACCATGCGCGGCTGATGCAACGACAACGCAGCGTAGTCGATGACGTTGATATCCGCTCGCTGACCAACAGCAATTCGGCCTCTGTCTGTCAAACCCAGATAATCTGCAGCATCTGCGCTCAGCATTTGCACAGCGCGCGCGAGTTCGATGCGATCCTGCTGCCGATCGCGGGTCCAGTGCGACAACAAATATGCGGGAAAACTGGCATCGCAAATCGTGCCCACATGTGCACCGCCATCAGACAAGCCTAGCAATGCATTCGGATGGGTTAGCATCGTGTGTACGTTGTCGTAATTAAATTCAGTGTAGTTGTAAATCGGAAAGTAGATAAGTTGATGGCCATCCACCTCGAGACAAACGTCGTAGAGTTTTTCCATTACGGGGATGCCATCGCGCTGCGCTTCAGCACCAATGGACCGTTCCGCGCCTTGATCGTAGTCAGGACTCTCGTCGAGGCGATATAGCTTGAAAGCAATAGTCTCAATCTCAGAGATAATTCGGTCAACAATCGGCGGCACTGATGATCCTTCGCCAGCGAGCGTTACCGGTTGCTCCGCCAGACATCGTTTGCGGAATTCTGGATCTCGCATGATGGCTACGCGCTCGGCAAGCGGTTTATCTTTGATTGCCAGATAGCTTGGCTGTGCAAGTAGCGGATGAAAAGTGCATTGCAAACCGTTAATTACGCCGATTGCCCGCGGCGCAACCTGCACTCGAAAATCGACACCGTCGCTGTTCAGGCGTTCGGTCTCTTGCAAAATCTGTCGCCACTGATCGGGGGCAAAGTCGCGTTGCATCAGGGAAATCGAACATGGTCGGTCAGCCGCACGAGCGAATGCTTCGATTAAAGCGAACTCTGCAGCGAATTGATCGCCCTTTCGCTCAAGATTAAAATCATTAACGATCTGCAAGACACCCGACTTACGACCATTGAGGGCTGAAGCCAAGCCGATCAGTTCATCGCGGCTTGCCTCAGAGGATGGAGTCCACTCCCCATCGGCGGTTCGGTGCACGTCAGTACGGCCGGTCGAGAAACCTGCGGCACCTGCGTCCATTGCTTCACTGACCAGGCGCCGCATGACTTCGATATCCTGCGGCGAGGCCGCCTCTTCATGGCCTGCGCGCTCGCCCATTGCATACACGCGAATTGGATCATGAACGGCCATCACGCCGAAATCGATTGTGTGTGGCAGAGCATCGATGGCATCGAGGTACTCGGGAAAAGACTCCCAGGCCCAGGTAATACCTTCATGCAAAGCGGTGCCCGGAATGTCTTCGACGCCCTCCATCAGGCGAATGAGACGGTCATGATCCTGGGGCTTGACGGGTGCAAAACCAACGCCGCAATTGCCCATGATTGCCGTGGTCACGCCGAAATTTACAGACGGCCGCATTTCTTCGTCCCAACTCACCTGCCCGTCATAGTGCGTATGCAGATCGATAAAACCAGGCGTGACGATAGCGCCATCGGCATCAATAATTTTCGTCGCACTGCCCGAACACTCACCAAGCTCGGCGATAAGTCCGTCTTTTACCGCAACGTCTGCGCGGACTGCTTCGCCACCGCTGCCGTCGTAAACCAAACCACCCGTAATTTTCAGATCAAATGTCATAGCGTCGCATTACTCCTACGAGCGTGCCGCCCGCGATCAAGTGCCAAATGCCCCAGACAGCCGCTATAGCCGTCGCCCCACCCAATCCATCGAACTGGCCAAGCAAGATAACAATGGCAAGTCCCGAGTTTTGGATACCTACTTCAAACACCAATGCGCGCCGCGTTGGAATATCGGCTCGCAACAGCAGCCCGGCAACGGCGCCTGTCGTGAAAGCCGCAGCGTTGTGCAGTATTGTAAAAAAAAACAGCATAGGCAACGCCGGCATAAGCAGTGGCAGAAATTTCACCGTGCCATAAACAATAGCGCCGGTCAGAACCAAGGTCCCGGCCAGAGCCACTTTCTTTTGCAGGCGCTTGGCCACATCCGGGGCGCGCGCCGCGAGTATCATTCCAAGTGTCAGGGGTACCACTAGCAGTACCGTCGTTTGCAGCAGAAACGCGACAGGGCTAAACGCTATGCTCTGCAGCAGCGTCGCTGTAGGTTCATATAATTGTGACCAGAACAGAATGAGTGTGGGCGTTAACAGCGCTGCCAGAGCACTGGATGTTGCTGTCAGGGATACCGAATATGCGACATTTCCAGCGGACAAGTAGGTGAGAAGATTAGATACGACACCGCCCGGACAACACGCAACCACAAACATTCCCAAAGCTATCGAAGGTGGTGGCTGCAGGAGCAGCACCAGTGCAAAGGTAATGAGTGGGAGGGCAACAATTTGGGCTACGACGCCGGCAAAGAACAGAGTCCGACGTTGTAGCAAAAAGGCGAAGTCTTTAATTCGCAGGTTCAGCGAAATGCTGAACATGATGAGCATCAGGGCCAGTGCAAGCCCAATCTGGCCAATCGGATCCAGGGTGATCCTTAGTTCATCAAGCGTGGCAATTTCCATATAGGAAGTATCGTATCAGGAGGGAATCATTATGGATCCCCTCCTGATCACGACCGGACTTCAATTCATGCATCGTCGTCGGACTCGCTGATCGAAATCTGCATGGGCACATTGCTTCCATTGACGACACACGATGTGGCGTACTCCCGAATCGCCAGCTCATTGGCATCGTTATAGAGGGAGGTCTCAATGGTCAATTTGTAGCCGACGGTTCGTTCTTTGACCGCAACGACTGCGTGCCTGACCCTGGTCGCATCACTGTAGTTTGCGCGCTCTGCGACAGCCGCAACGCAGGAGCTAATCTCGGTATCAATTCCACTCCACATTTCTTGGGCAGCAGATGCCTGACCTGCCAATACGATGAGCGCTGCGCTGCTCAGGATGCTCTTTACTGCGGTTTTCGTGTATTTCATTTTGCTTGCTCCTTAAATTTCGATAAATGTGCGTTATTAAATCAGAATGATCATTCTGTTTTGGTCAAAAAAAAGGCCCTAGCCGCTAAGTGATGCCAGGGTGTTATCAACAATACCGTTTAGCGTTGCTGCTTCGAATCCGGTTCGGCCAAGCACAGCCAAACCAAACATTGTGCTCGTGAGCAGCTCCCCGGCCGCTCGTACGTCGACATCGTCGCGAACTTCTTTACGCTCCTTGGCCGACTCCAGACCAATTGAAAATGCTTTGGACATGCGCTTCATGAACTTCTGCAATACGCCTCGGATTTCGTCGTCTTGTGGCGCCAGCTCCATGGCCGTATGAATAAACAAGCATCCCTTATTCTCTTCAAGGCAGCACATATCAATCACTCGCTCATCAAAGATCCTTCGAATGTGATCCAGAGATGCATCAGGCTCCAATAAACGCAGGAAGGATTGTTTGCCCATGCCGTCGGCGAATCGTTCCAGTGCCTGTTCAAACAGCTCACGCTTGTTGCCGAAGGTACTGTACAAACCATATCGACTGACTCCCGTCGCCTGAACGATGTCTTCCATCGAGGTCTCTGAATACCCCTTGGAGGCAAATAGTTCTACGGCACTCGTCAAAGCGCTGGACGGATCAAATGTGCGTGTTCTAACCATGCGAGTCAGAATACTCATTCTGATTAGAGATGTCAACCCGATTCTGGAAGAAAGACGCTTGGACACGGGCAAGCCGCATGCTTTATGCTCCGCTGCTGCAAATCAGGCTCGACAAAGGCCGACACGACATGACAACGACCCCGGGCGGACGGCTAAAAACCGCGATCGAAAATG
>RCNE010002520.1_pt1 | contig 12231 bp, 9 predicted proteins | sample 2041361 | NCBI WGS metagenome assembly RCNE01 (sample SAMN09708229, study PRJNA481090) | Marine sediment metagenome, whole genome shotgun sequencing project.
TATTTTACTCCGCTACAACTGCGATGCGCAGCCGCTTCTGTGGCCCAATATTGCTCTGCGTTTTACACCAAAGACAATTACATCACTATTTTTTGCCGTAACCACCGCCCCCTGGGGATTTCAGGATAAAAATGTCCCCGGGCAAAAGCTCTGCTTCGTCGTTTCCTTTCAAGTTCTCGATCCGCCCGTCCGCCCGCTGAACGCTATTGTGTCCCTGCAAACCAGAGCCACCACCTGCGGCCCCGTGCGGTGCTACGATGCGGTGCGAGGACAAGACGGTGACGGTCGTCGGTTCTAGGAAACGCAGCCTTCTGACAATGCCATTGCCCCCGACAAATGCGCCCTGCCCGCCTGATCCTTGTCGAATTGAGAATTCTTCAACAAGCACGGGGAACCGCGTCTCAAGCACTTCGGGGTCAGTCATCCGCGTGTTTGTCATGTGGCTATGCACAGCGCTTGTCCCGTCAAAGCCGTCGCCTGCACCCGTCCCGCCACAGATGGTTTCATAGTTTTGATAATCATCGTTGCCGTAAACAAAATTGTTCATCGTACCTTGGCTGCCAGCAATGACCCCAAGTGCGCCATAAAGTGTGTCCGCAATGGCTTGGCTGACTTCGGTATTGCCAGAGATCACCGCCGCAGGAGCCTGCGGATTAATCATACTGCCCACAGGCACGATAAGGTCGAGAGGTTTCAAGCAGCCTTCGTTCATCGGGATGTCGCTGCCCACAAGCGTGCGGAAAACATACAAAACAACAGCACGACAAATCGCGAGTGGTGCGTTGTAATTGAATTCGTTTTGCGACGACGTGCCCGTGAAATCAATCGTCGCCCGACGGTTGGCTTTGTCGACAGTGATCGCCACCTTGATCTGGTCACCGCTATCCAACGGATAGGTAAAGCTGCAATCATGCAGCACATCCAGAACCCGACGCACGCTTTCTTCGGCGTTGTCTTGGACGTGGGTCATGTAGGCGTGCACTGTGTCTAGTCCGAACTGACGCGTGATCTTTTGCAATTCAGTCGCACCCGTGGCGTTGGCTGCAATTTGTGCAGACAGGTCAGCCATGTTTTGGTCGATGCTGCGGCACGGATATTTGCCGGACGCCAGCAATTCACGCGTTGCCGCATCCCGCAATTGCCCTTGGACGACCAATTGGAAGTTGTCGATCAGCACGCCTTCTTCTTCGATCACGCGGCTGTCTGGCGGGGCAGATCCGGGGGTTTTTCCGCCGATATCAGCGTGATGTCCACGGCTGGCCACAGTATAGATGATCCGCTTGCCAGCCGCGTCAAATACTGGCGTGATCACCGTCACATCAGGCAAATGCGTGCCACCGTTAAACGGGTTGTTCATCATGAACACATCGCCGGGGCGGATTTTGCCTTTGTTCTGGCGCAAGATCACGCGCACACTTTCGGACATGGACCCAAGGTGCACAGGCACGTGCGGCGCGTTCGCCACCAGATCGCCTGCTTCATCAAAGATCGCGCAGGAAAAATCATAGCGCTCTTTGATATTCACTGAATATGCCGTGTTGGCCAAAGTCGCGCCCATCTGTTCGGCGATGGACATAAACAGGTTGTTGAACACCTCGAGCATCACCGGATCGACCTTGGTGCCAATGGCTTCTTGACGGGCTAGGGGCGTTGTCCGACGCAAGATCAGGTTACCACCGCTGACACATTCCGCGTGCCAGTCTTGTTCAAGGACATTGGTGCCCGTGGGTTCAGTCAGGATCGCGGGGCCCTCGACGATGTCGCCCGTGGCCATGGTTGTCCGGTCCACAACAGGCACATCGCACAAGCCGCCCGCTGACCACATTTTGGTTGTGCGGCGCGCGACTGATCCGCCTGCTGTGTCGGGCATAACCACGATCTCGCCCGTGGCACCGATCGCCTCTGCGGTCAGCACATCAATTAAAAGGGTCGCACCTTCTGGCACAAAGCCGAACCGTTGCTGGTGAGCTGTCTCGAACGCTGCGGCCATAGCTGCAGGCGACCCGAACGGAACTTCGAGGGTTTGTTGTGCGCCATCGGGCCGGATGTGCGCCATGGTAGACACAGTGATTTGCGCGTCAGGAATGCCTTGGCCCAAAACTTCTGCTTTGGCAGCGTCAGCAAGCTCTGCCAGCACGGTTTGGGCTTGTGCGATCTCGCTGAAGTCTTTGCCGAACTGGTGCTCGCGCATGGCACGCACATCAGCAAGGCCCATTCCGAACGCTGACAAAACGCCCGCGAAGGGATGGATAAAGACGCTTTCCATACCCAATGCATCGGCCACCAAACAGGCGTGTTGGCCACCTGCCCCGCCAAAGCAGTTCATCGTGTATTTTGTGACGTCATAGCCGCGCTGGACACTGATCTTCTTGATCGCATTGGCCATGTTTTCCACGGCAATGCGCAAAAATCCTTCGGCGATTTCTTGGACGGTGCGGTCGCCGCCGATCTCTTGGGCCATCACATCAAACTTGGCGCGGACTGCATCCACATCAAGCGGTTGATCAGCGTTCGGGCCAAAAACGGGCGGGAACAAATCGGGCTGTAGTTTGCCCAAAAGGACGTTGCAGTCAGTCACGGTTAATGGACCACCGCGCCGGTAAGCCGCCGGACCAGGGTTTGCACCCGCACTTTCGGGACCGACCTGCATCCGGCCATCGCGGTACGACAGGATCGACCCGCCGCCAGCTGCAACCGTATGGATCGACATCATCGGGGCGCGCATGCGCACGCCTGCGACCTCTGTCTCAAAGCTGCGCTCGAATTCGCCCGCATAATGGCAGACATCGGTCGAGGTGCCGCCCATGTCAAAGCCAATCAGCTTTTCATATCCAAGCTCTGCCGCTGTGCGCACCATGCCGACAACGCCGCCAGCGGGCCCTGAAAGGATCGCATCGCGCCCTTCAAACAGTGCCGCATCAGTGAGACCACCGTTCGAGCGCATGAACATCAACCGCTCGCAGCCACCTTGGGACGTGCCCAGTGCGTCAGCGACTTGGCTGACATAACGGCGCAGAATGGGCGATAGGTACGCATCGACCACGGCCGTATCCCCGCGTGAGACCAGTTTGATCAATGGACTGGCTTCATGGCTTAGCGACACCTGAGAGAAGCCAATGTCTTTGGCGATTTGCCCCAAACTTTGTTCATGCTCAGGGAAGCGGTAGCTGTGCATCAACGCAATCGCGACAGACCGGTAGCCTTCACGGTGTGCTTGCAGCAATGCGTCGCGCGCCGGATCTGCGTTAAGCGGCGAAAGGACCGTGCCGTCAGCACCAACACGTTCGTCAATTTCAATGACATCATCATAAAGCAATTCGGGCAATTCGATATTCAGGTCAAACAACCGAGGACGGTTCTGATATCCGATCCGCAGCAGATCGCGCATGCCTTTGGTGATCAACAGCAACGTACGTTCGCCCTTACGCTCTAGCAGCGCGTTAGTGGCAACAGTTGTTCCCATCTTCACGGCACTGATCTGGCCCGGCGGGATCGCGTCGTTTGGCCCAAGCCCCAGCAGTTCACGAATACCGTGCACGGCTGCATCGGCATAGACTTCGGGGTTCTCTGACAGCAACTTATGTGTCTTCAGCCCACCATCCGGTGTCTTGGCGACGATGTCGGTAAATGTGCCCCCACGATCAACCCAAAATTGCCACATCAGACGTATCTCCTTTGTTTGCGGGCGCGCTATGCGCCGCAGTCATTTCGAATAAGAGGGATTAAGTGCTACTGCAGCGCGTTCGGTAGGAAGAGCGCGATACTTGGGAATGCGATCAACAAGAACGCCATCGCGAGCATCGTCAGGCAATAGGGAATTGCCCCCAGCATAACCTCGTTCAAGCTTCCTGATTTTCGCGCACCTTGCACAACATAAAGGTTCAGACCAACGGGCGGCGTAATCAATGCCATCTCGATCAAGACGATCATCAAGATACCAAACCAGATCACGTCAAAGCCTTGCGCCACAACAAGCGGCACAATGATCGGGATGGTCACAACCATCAGTGACAAAGTCTCGATGAAGAAGCCCAGCACGATATAAAGCACAACCACCACCATGATGGTTTTCATCGGGGTCAACCCAAGACCATTCATGAACTCGGTGAGTTCGCGACCCAAGCCAGCAGAGGCCAGTGTGAAGTTCAAGAACGACGCGCCAATCACGATCAGCATGATCATCGATGTGATCTTGACGGTGCCAGTCAAGCTTTGGGTCAGCATCGACCAAGATACGCCGCCAAAGGCCAACGCGATCACAAATGCGCCTGCAACGCCGACGGCTGCGGCCTCAGTGGGTGTCGCCCAACCACCGTAGATTGATCCGACAATCATGCCGAACAGCAGCAAGATTGGAATCAGATCGACCAATGCGCGCATCATTTGTGGGAATGGAAACGTGCGACGCAAACCACCCAGATCTGGACGGATAATGCAGATGATCGCAGTCACTGCCATGAACGCAACGGCCAGTGCCAGTCCAGGTATGAGACCTGCAAGAAAGAGCTGCGGGATCGAAGACTGGGTCAGGAACCCATACACGATCAGGTTAATAGACGGAGGGATCATAATGCCCAACGTGCCGCCAGCGGCAATCGCGCCTGAGAATAGTTTTGGATCATAACCCAGTTTTTCGGCCTGTGGCATAGCCACGGTTGCAACGGTTGCGGCGGTGGCAACAGACGATCCTGAGGTGGCCGAAAACATTGTCGCGGTTGCGATGTTGGCATGGACCAAACCACCGGGCAGCCAAGACACCCAACGGTCAAGGGCGGCATAGGTACGGTTTGCCACTCCACTGCGCACGAGGATTTCACCCAGCAGCACAAAGAATGGAATGGCAATCAACGTCGCGGAATTTGACGATGACCAGACCATGTTGCCCAAACCGCGCGTCAGCGGGAAACTGGAAAAGAACGCATCAATCCCGAAGCCCAACAGGAACAAGACGATACCAACCGGAATAGAAAGCGTCAGCAAGCCCAACAGGGCCACGGATACATAGCCGATCATTGCAGTGTCTCCTGCTCGGCAAATGCGCCGACAAAGTTTTCGGTCTCGCCGTAACGGCGTTTCAGCAGCAAGCTCAGGGCAGCCAGCGTTGTTAACGTCGACATCAATGCAAACCAAACCCAGCCTGCAAACCATGGCAAGTGGACCCAAATCAAAGGTGTCTCTAGGGGGGTGTTCGCTGTCGATCCGTTGATCAAAGACCGTTCAACCACCGGCCATGCCTTGATTGCGATGGTGACGATCACGCCAGACATGACGATCATCGAAAAGACATCGAATAGCGCTTTTTGAAAGGTCGTGCAGCGTGTGCGCAAAAGATCGATGCGCACATGCCCCAGTTCCAGCAACGTGTAAGACATGCCCCAGGCAGTGGCGAGCGCCATCGCGTAGCCTGCAATTTCTTCGGTACCACCAAGGGACGTCCCGAACCGGCGCAAGATGATATCAAGCAGCACAAAGGCCGCGCAAAGCAGCAGGCCAAAGCCCACGGCCAATGCGACCCCTTTGTTGATGACCCGCAGGCCATGTATCATCTTGAGTTCCATGTTCCGTCCGCCCCTTGGTGAGTTTCTTAGTTGATCGTGACGCCAACAACTGTGCCGACGCTGTCGTTCCAACGCGCGGCCCATGTGTCGCCTGCACGCTCTGCCCATTCAGGAAGAACTTCGCTGGTCAGGATATCACGCGCACGGTTGAAATCTGCATCGCTGACTTCGACAAGTGTCATAGAGCGTGCGTCGCCGCCGACACATTCACCATTGCCCGTCAGGCAAGCGATGTCATTGACCAATGCGCCTTGTGCGCTGGCCCATGCAGGATCTTCAAAGCCGCTGACGATTTCAGATGAAATCAGCGCCTGTGTGTCCGCATCAATGCTGTTCCACTTGTCCAAGTTGATCGCAGTCACAACCGGATCCCAACCACCAAGCGGGATCGGCAGCAGGTGTGTGGATACTTCCCACCAACCCGCACTGTAACCGGAACCGGCACCAGTGACGGCACAATCAACAACGCCCTTTTGCAGCGCGCCTGGAACTTCTGCGAAGGACACGTTCACGCCCTCTGCGCCTAACGCTTCCAACAGTTTCGCAGTCATACGGCCGGACGCACGGACCTTGAGACCTTCAAGATCAGCAAGATTGGTAATCGGCGCGTTACAAAACACGACTTGTGGCGGGTAAGGTGCCACTGCCAAAACGTGAGAGTTAAACCGGTCACGGTAGATGTCAGTCAACATCGGGCGGGCCGCATCTACCATTGCGCGGGCTTCATCGGCTGTCAGCGCCAAAAGCGGCACGTCCAGACCTTCAAGTTCTGGCGCGTCTGCGACAGCATAGTCGGCAACTGTCATTGCGACGTCATAAACACCTTGGCCAAGCAGTGGATAGATATCGCCGAGTCCAAGGCTCATCTGGTTGTGTGTTGTCAGTTCAACATTGATGGTGCCGCCAGATGCCTCTGGCAGTGTTGTCGTCCAAAACGGTGCCTCATATTGATTGTGAAGCGGTAAGCTGGACCAGCTACCGACAACCGACAGTTCTTCGGCGAAGGTGGGTGTTGCCAGCGCTGTGGTTGCTGCAAGTAATGCAAGTGTATGTTTCATGTTTAGAACTCCTTGTTGGATTAGTTTGTTGTTATAATTGTTGTTTCAGCGTCTTCCGCGACATCAGCGATCAGCATGTGCCCTGGTGTATGCGTGATGCAAAGCGGCAGCTGCGCATCAAGAAGGACGTTTTGCGGGGTCACACCGCAGGCCCAATAAACCGGAACTTCGCCCGGTTTGATTTCAACGGCATCACCCCAATCGGGTTGTGACAAATCAGCGATGCCGATGCTTGCAGGGTCGCCAACCGCAATCGGCGCGCCATGCGCTTGGGGAAAACCAGCGCTGATCGCTGTCGCCTGCGCCACTTGATGTTCAGGGATGGGGCGCATGGTCACGACCATCTTACCATGGAAGGGTCCAGCCGGAACCAAATCGATACTTGATCGAAACATTGGCACGTTCTTGGCAGTCTCAATATGGCGCACAGGGATGCCGTTGCGCAGCAATGCGTTTTCAAACGTGAACGAACACCCAAGAGCGACAGTCACCAAATCATCGGCCCATACATCCGTAATGTCTGGTACTTCTTCGGCCAAGACGCCGTCCCGAAACACGCGGTACATGGATACATCCGTGCGGATATCGATATCATGGCCCAGCGTAAAAAGGTCAGGGTTTCCGGTGTCACCGACAGCCACAACGGGACAAGGTTTTTGATTGCGCTGGCAGAAGCGCAAGAAATCGAGCGCGAAACGCGCAGGCAGGATCGCCAGATTGCATTGCAACTTACCTGCAGCCAATCCCGACGTATGCCCACCATATGATCCGTTGCGGATGGCACGGCGCACATCGACGGCACTGGCAGTCACAAGATCAGCATGGGTGACGGTTTCAGATGGCATCAAGGTAACCTTTGCAATGTTGGCAAAGCATCACATGGCAGCCCAGTTTCATGCAAATTATCATTTTATATCATTAGTGATAGATAATTTGAATTCACTTTGGGTGCGTTTCGTCCCACCCCAACGCAACCTCACGTGCGATTTCCGCACTGTTTTCAACAACAAAGCTGCGTGGCTCTGCAAGATAAGATGCCGTGAAAGCAAGAGGTGGTGGCCGAAATCCCGGATCAAATTCAACAATCTGGCCGGACGCGAGGAAATCATTCGCCAAGGCCCGTGGGTACGGGCCGACAGCGATTCCCGCCGCAATCATCTTAAGACTGGCAGACAATGACGCTGATGCAAAAACCCGCAATTTGGGGCCAACCCTGCGCGATAATTCCGACATTAACTCGCGGTAAGGCCGCGTTTTGCTGGAATATGAAATGACAGGAATTTCGCTAAGATCGGTCTGCGGGTTCGCAGTGGAGCGGTACCAATGCAAATCAAATGGCGGCAGCGAGATGTTCTCGACTGTGAATTCCGACACCGGCCCCATCAACAACGCGAGGTCCAAACGACGCTCGAGCAGTGCTGATCGCAGGTTCAGCGAAATATCGACCGTCAGATCCACATTAACGCGCGGGTACTGCGCACTGAAGGCCGTCAGGAATTCGGGTAACCACGCTTGCGCAATCGTCTCTGACGCACCCACACGAAACAGCCCTTCGGCCTCTGACGGGTTCGCGACGCGCTGTTTGATTTCTTCTTCGACAAACAGCATCTGCTCTGCGTAGGCCAGCAGCAAGGTCCCTTGCTTTGTCAAAACCAGCACGCCTGGCCCGCGTTCAAATAACGGCACACGCAGTTCGTTTTCCAAATTTGATATCCGCGTGGACACAGCTGGCTGTGAAAGGTTCAGTCGCTCGGCGGCTTTGCGAAAGCCACCAAGGCGTGTCACCCAAAGAAACGTTTTGATCTGATCAAAGGTCATGGGCCATTCATATAATGGATCGCATAGACATCAAATCAATAATACGAACGTCACAAGCTGGGACATTCAGCCCGTGATGCATCGGTATCAATTGTGGTCAAAAACAAGGTTCGCGAAGTCAATTAAGCCGGTCGCACACGGCGCCTTGCCCCAACTTTACGAACCTCAATCGGACGTCTGGGCAAGACTTTTTCTTTCGGGGCATTCACATTTGTTGCAACATTTTCTTCGGGTGCTTTTTGGGCGACGACGGAAGCAATGAAATCATGCACATTGAACTCACCCTTGTTGGCCACACGCCCCAGTGCTTTTTTCATTGCGCGGTTTGATAACGTGGTGGTCAATTGGCGCACAACTATACGCCGTTTCACCGGATCAACCCGAGACGCTGCATTGTCCTTGGAGCGCGGCGCTTTGACGCCAAAACCCGCTTCTTCCAGAAATAGCCGCACGATCGGGGGGGCTGCCGTGACAGCATCAATGGTTATTTGATCGCGGAAAACAGCCAAAACAGCATTCTCGCCTAGCAGCCCACGGGTTGTGGAGTGAGACGGCGAAACATTTCCCTGTAAATTGGGGGCACTGTTCACATAAAATAGATCAAAATCGTACCGCACTAGAAATCACACCGTAATCATAAATAATTGGTCCTTTGTTATCAGACTGCAGTAAATTTATCAAAGGGATTTGGCAGGCGATTTGGTTTATCTTGCAACACCCCTTCTACCACGGGTTGTAGGGTAATTATTTTTAGCGCTGCAGCAATTGCTGAAAAGATTTCCCCGCAACAATACATTCCTTTCAAACGAGGTGTCCGCAGACAAGAGCGCGGGATTTGATCAATGTGCGGCAAGGCGCGGAACTTACTATGAAACAACAGTGCCAAACTGTTGTCATCAGAGGCGATGTGGCGGGTCTTTCGGGTCTTTCCCACCTTGCGAAATTTGGCTGGAGTGACTTGTGCCTGATGGAGCGATACATCTTAATTGCAGGCCTGCACAATTGATCTGCTGCTCAAAACTGAGCCAGAATCAGGAAAATCCATCGGCCAGTTTCACACTCGCCTACATATCGCGGCAGACGTCGCCGATGCTAGCGGGTATGAACCGATCTGGAATGGCGGCAAACGCGCAAAATTTGTGGCGTATGGCAGCTATGGACAAACGTCAGATATAGCGCTGCTTATGGCCATGGTGGATAGTGAACTGGCTGTACAAGGCACCGCATTGCAGCTTCGCCAACTGTATCGGGGATCAAAGCTTGTAGGCAGGCAGCTTTTGGAACGCGTCCTTGAGTGCATCACCCCAACCCGATGAAATCGCTTGGTAAATCGTGTCGCTCTCTTCGATCCGGCGGGTTGAGCCAATCTCGAAACTATTGTAAACCTGAAGATCGAATGGTAAACCTACGGAAAGGTTTGATTTTACCGTTGAATCGAACGATATTATCAACAACTTCAACGCTTCTTCAAAGCTCATCTCTGGGTCGTAGGCACGCACAAGAATTGGCTTGCCGTACTTGGTCTCGCCGATCTGGAAGAACGGCGTGTCGTCGGTGATTTCGATAAAGTTGCCTTGAGGGTATACCAAAAATACAGTGGGCTTACCGCCTTTAATCTGACCACCAACAATGACTGACGCAGAGAATTGCGCTTGCTTGAGCTGGCCCTCGTTTGTCGTCTCACCGATCACTTCTTTGAGCGTAGCACCAACAAGCCGGGCAACCTGAAACATCGTGGCTTCGCGCAAAATGCTTGGATCGCGGTCTTGAGTGGTTTTTGAGCGTTCTTCCAGCAAGCTGATCATTGCTTGGGTCGTCGCCAAGTTTCCAGCCGTCATGATCGTGATCATACGCTCGCCGGGTTGGTTCCACGTAAACATTTTTTTGCTGGTGGCAAAGTTGTCGACGCCCGCACTGGTGCGCGTATCCGACATGAAAACAAGGCCGTCATTCAGCTTTAAGCCGATGCAATATGTCACAGAATCTTACCCAAAAGGAGTGTTTGGATTGTTCTACTGCTGAACCTGCAAAGACACAATCATCTGTTCTTGCGCTGCACCCAATCGCATCCCTTCGTTGGGTGACGCATCGCGGGCATCACGACCAATGGCGATACGGACGTATTTTTCGTCAGGTGAAACGCCGTTGGACACGTCGAATCCGACCCAACCCAAGGCATCAATGTGCGCCTCCGCCCATGCGTGTGTAGCGTCTTGGTCAATCTGGTCATTAATCATCAAGTAGCCGCTGACATAGCGTGCCGGTATGCCCTGGGCACGGGCGGCAGCGATGAAAATCTGCGCGTGATCCTGACACACCCCTGCCCCGATCTGTAGCGCCTCTTCGGCAAACGTCGTGTTCGTCGTCTTCCCCAGCGCGTAAGGTGCCGCGCTCAAGATGCGATCAGAAAGCCGATGTAGTGCATCGACACGGTCTGTCGCGGCACCAACACCTTCGGCCAAATCGTTGATGCCAGCGCCTGCCGTCGTGGCATCCGTCGCTTGCTGGAAATGCCACAAAGGCGCACGGCCATAAACCTTGCCCAGTACGCCGGTCGGATCATGGGTATCAACCGTGCCATTGGCTGTAATCATAACCTCTTGCGCACCACGGTCTACATTCACCAAATCAACGTGATTGCCGTAATGGTCATCATAATGCGTCTCAATCACACCACCTTTGACAGCAACATCCCAGTTCAGCACCGATTGCACCTTGCTTTTCTGAGGGCGCAATCGCACTTTTTGCAGTGCATAATCAACGGGTTGATCATAGCGGTAGGTTGTCGTGTGGCGAATATTGAGATGCATTTAACTGTTGAACCTGTAGTCTTGTTCGATCTGCATACCGATGCGTGCGTTTTCGTCGATAACACTTATTAAAAACTCATGCAGTCCTTCATCAAAGATCGATGAGATGTCGCGATCCTTTAGTCGTGAATACAGATTTTGCGCCATAACAAGCGACGGTTTAGGCGCTGTATCATTCATGCCAAGGTACTCTAGATTATCCGCTAACTTGCCCGCGCAGAACCGCAAAGACCGTGGCATGCGCCCGTCAAGGATCAAGAAATCGGCAATTGCTGGCGCGTTGAAATCATCATCCACTGCCCAACGAAATGACCGGTGTGCCGAAACCGACCGCAGGATCGTTTCCCATTGCACATTGTCCAAACGGCTGCCCACGAATGACGGCGACGGCAGCAAGGAATAGTATTTCACGTCGATGATCCGCGCAGTGCTATCCATGCGTTCGACAAATGTACCAAGGCGGCAAAAATCATAGATATCATTGCGCAACATGGTGCCATGCAAGGCCCCACGCACAACGGCGGACTGCTGACGGATCGTGGCCAGCACGGCAGGCAATTCTGTTTGCTGGACTGGCGCGTCTAGCAGTTTGGTCAAGACCATCCATGTGTCGTTCACGCTGGTCCAGACCTCTGTGGTCAAGGCCGTGCGCACCAATCTCGCGCTATCTCGGGCGGATTTAATGACCGACAGCACCGAACTTGGGTTGTCGGTATCGCGCAGCAGAAAATCCACGACCTGCTCGCTATCATAACGGTCATGTTTGATTTCATAAGCGGCTTGCGCGGCTGATGTAACAATGACCGATTTCCATTCGGCCTCAGCACTTGTTGAACGGGTCAACGCGATGCGAAAGCCTGCTTCGATCAATCGTGCGGTGTTTTCGGCCCGTTCAAGGGAACGGAACATCCAATAAAGACCACCTGCGGTTTTTCCCAGCATCCTAGTCTTCCAATATCCAAGTGTCTTTTGTGCCGCCGCCTTGGC
>RCNE010001604.1_pt1 | contig 12230 bp, 12 predicted proteins | sample 2041361 | NCBI WGS metagenome assembly RCNE01 (sample SAMN09708229, study PRJNA481090) | Marine sediment metagenome, whole genome shotgun sequencing project.
CATCGCTGGTGAATAGTCTCTCCATGGATATCATGCCGAGTCGAGGTAGTTATCTGGAAGTGGCAATCAGCAAAGGTATCCAGCTCCTGGACCAGGCGAATGCGAGCTTTGGTGAGGTGTTGTTGGTAACCGATGGGGGCTCGTCGCCTGCGGCAGAAAAATCTACGCGTGAACTCACTGCAGCAGGTTACTCATTGTCAATTCTCGGTGTCGGTACCAAGGAAGGCGCACCCATTCCGCGCGCGTCAGGTGGCTTCGTCACCGATAGTCGCGGCAAGATTGCGGTGCCGCGACTCGAAGACTCTGGACTACGCAAGTTGGCAAAACTCGGCGCCGGGCGTTACTCGCAGCTGTCGGCCGATGATAGCGATCTTCTGCATCTGTTGAGCGGCGAGATTTTTGGAGCTGGCAAAGTGGCAGATAATAACGCGATGGCAACCGACCGTTGGCGCGAGGAAGGACCGTGGTTGTTATTACTGTTGCTGCCGTTGGCGGCACTAGCATTCCGCCGTGGCTGGGTATTTATAGCAATCTTGTTTATCGCACCGCTGCCAATGCCTGCGGAGGCGGCGTCGTGGACCGACCTGTGGTTGAACAAGGATCAGCAGGCAGAAAAATTACTGAATGAGGGTAACGCGGAAGATGCCGCGGCCTTGTTTGAGAATGAGGAATGGAAGTCAGTCGCCGACTACAGACGTCAGGATTATGCGGCCAGCGACGATGGCTTTGCGAACAAGGGCGATGCCACTAATCTTTACAATTTCGCCAATGCGAAAGCGTTGCAGGGAGAGCTGGACGCGGCTATCGACGCCTATGAGCAAGTGCTTGTGATGGACGCAGGCGACGACGATGCGCAATACAACTTAGACCTTGTCAAAAAATTCAAAGAGCAGCAGGAACAGCAACAACAACAAGACGGGGAACAACAGGAATCAGAATCCGGTGACGACAGTGAACAATCGGAACCCGGCAGCGAGTCTGATCAGGAAGGCGCAGAAGGTGAGTCAGAATCTGACGGTGACTCCATGCAAAGCGATAGCGCCCAGAATGGCGATGAAGAAATGAGCGAAGATGACATGAAAGCTCTGCAAGAAGAGTTACAGCGTGCTGCCGAGGAAGCGGAGACGGGCGAACAGCCACAACAAATGTCGGAAGCCGAGCTCGCAGAATTGCGCGAGCAACAAGAAGAACAGCAAGCGATGGAACAATGGCTGCGACGTATACCGGATGATCCGGGCGGTCTGTTGCGCCGCAAGTTTCGATATCAATATCAGCGTTCTGGGGTAGACCAGGATGGCAATGCCGTATGGCCGGACAATGAGGCACAACCGTGGTAACGATTCAGCGCAAGATTTTTCTCAAAGCATTGCTCGTCTTGTGCGGCGTAATAATGTTCACCGCCAATGCGTTCGCAGAAATCACGACGCGGGTTGACCGGCCATCTGTTGATTTGAACGAATCCTTTGTTCTTGAGATTGCTGCCGATGCGTTTGTTGATACAGAGCCGGATCTCACAGTGCTGGACGAAAAGTTCTACCGCGGTCAGCTCAGTCACCTGAGCAATACATCCATTATCAATGGTCAGATTCGTCGTACTCGCACTTGGACTATTGCGTTGATGGCGAAGCAGGCTGGCAAGCAGGAGATACCTGCAATTACTGTGGGCACCGAGAAGAGTGTACCCATTGCGATAACTATTAATGAGCCGGCGAACGCCCCACCGGGCGAGGCTGATGTCTTTATTAGCAGTGAAGTTGACCAGTCCGAGGTTTACGTACAGTCACAGATTCTGTATCGCTATCGAGTTTACAAAGCCGTTCCGACCCGCCAGGACGGTGGCCGCGATCCAACTTTTAGCGGCGTAGAAGTGTTGTTCGAGCGCGCCGGTAACGAGCGGCGCTACGAGGCAATATTAAACGGTAAAGCGTATAACGTGATCGAGCAGGTGTTGGCGATCTATCCTCAGGCGAGTGGTGAGATTTCGATTTCGCCAGCACGTTTTGAAGCTCGGATTTTGAAGGATGGTCGCATAACGGGTCGCAAGGTTTTCGAATCGGAGTCTCACACCATCAAGGTGTTGCCGATACCCGCTCCGCCAGCCGATTATCCGGACGCGGCGTGGTTGCCTGCGAAAGACGTGACGCTCAGTGAAGAGTGGTCGCGCGAGCCGGACAGGATAGCTGCCGGCGAGCCGTTGACGCGCAAGGTGTCGATAAGCGTGCTTGGGCAAATCGAAACGCAGATACCCGCGCTCGATCCTCCCGAGATCGATGGCATGAACGTCTACGCCGATAAGCCCGATCTCAGCAGGGAGTTTGCGGCCGAAGGTATACGCGGTATACGCAGGGATCAGTATGCCCTGATCGCTACTCGCGGTGGCGCTGTCGAAATTCCGGAACTCGAGGTGCCATGGTGGAATATTGAGGCAGGGGAGTGGCGAGTAGCCCGCCTGGCCGCCAGAACTATCGACATAAAAGCGCCACTGGTGCCTACGCCACCGACAGAGGTACCTGCGACCGGGGTTGCGCTGGCAGAAACCGCAGAACCGCAGACTGACCTGGCAACGGATGGCTTTTGGCGACTGGTTAGTCAGATGGTGGCGGGGCTGTGGTTGCTGACGATACTCGCTTGGTGGTGGTCCACCCGTGAGCGCGCACAAACTGCCAAAGAACCGGAACCCGCACCGATCTATAAACAACAGGCCAGGTCTGTGAAGGCTGCGAGAAAAGCGGCGCTAGCCGGTGACAAGCCTGCGTTGCGAAGAGCGCTCATCGAGTGGGGGCGTTTGCAATGGCCTGACGATGCACCACGCAATATCGGCGATTTTGCGGCGCGCGTTGCAGCGCCGCTCAGCGACGAGTTACGCGCATTGTCAGCGACCAGCTACGGTGCCGGTAGCAGAGAATGGGATGGCAAGGCGACAGCTAAATTACTACGTTCAATCAAATTGCTGGGTGACGAAATTGTTGACGAAACAGAAGATCCATTGCCGCCGCTAATGCCACCGGCAAATTGAACAGCCTTACTTCTTCGGTGTTCCTGGACCCATAAAGAACCAGACAATTAAACCGACTAGCGGGAATATCGCGACGATGACGACCCAAATGATCTTTTTCATGGTATCCGCGGAGCTGCCGAATATCTGGATGGCGGCGTAAATCAACAGGGCCAAATGCACTAGTGGCCAAAACCCTAAATTACCCATCGTTGTCTCCCAAAGTTATTTTTCAATGTTCGCCAAGTTTGCGTCTTGGCTCCCTTCACGGATAGCTTGACGCGGCCAGCGCCTCGAGGTGTTGCTTGTCTTTCTCGTTGCCACGAGTCGTTTTATAGCTGACTACATGCTCGAGACGTACAAATGGCAGCCCATCAAATATTTCTGCCGATTCGATTAGCTGGTCGATGTCGAAATTGCCGATGCCCCATTTTGTACCAAAGGTGATGGCGCCGTCGAACATCGATGCGATGGTGACATCGTACTCCGGCAGGAATTCTTTCTTGCCAATCTCGCAGGCTCGATCCCAGGCGGCGCCGCGACACACAATGTCGAGATCATTACTGATTGGGACGATGTCTCTGATGATGAGCGGACCGCTGCCGAATACTGCGTAATCGCCAGCGGGCAAATGCAGTGCCCGTAGGTGATCAAACAGCGTATGGCTCATCCTACCAATGGCCGATACTTTGCATCGATGCCCACGGTTCCTGTGGCGCCAGAGATTCACCCTTTTGCAGCAACTCTATCGAAATGTTGTCTGGCGAACGCACGAAAGCCATGTGTCCGTCGCGTGGTGGTCGATTGATCGTGACGCCTGCATCCATCAGCTTTTGGCACAGCGCGTAGATGTCGTCCACCTGGTAGGCGAGGTGTCCGAAGTTGCGCCCTTCGTCGTAGTCTTCCGGGTCCCAGTTATGTGTGAGCTCGACCTGCGCTTCGTCGTCGCCTGGTGCGGCTAGAAAGATTAGCGAAAAGCGGCCCTGCTCACTGTCATAGCGTTTGAGTTCTCTGAGGCCCAGTTTGTTGCAGTAGAAGTCGAGTGAAGCGTCGAGATCAGTGACGCGAACCATGGTATGCAGGTATTTCAAGGCGGTGCTCCGTGTTGGACTCGTATCGAGTTTGAACCCACAATGGTCCCTGATACCAGCGCCGGCGGCAACATTGAAAGACATTCGTACCATCACGCTCGATCTAGATGACACCCTTTGGGAAATTCACCCGGTGATACGGCGGGCGGAACGGACGCTGTATGAGTGGCTGGGCGAGCACTACCCACGCATTACCGAAATGTATCAACCGGATGATATGCGCGCGCTCAGGAAGCAGGTTGTCGCAGAGTTTTCAGACCAGGTACACGATTTAACCTTTCTCCGTCGCACCGTTCTGAGTCGAGCAGGATCCGGTGCAGGCTACGACGACAGCTTTATTGATAACGCATTTGCGGTTTTTGACGCGGCGCGAAACGACGTAGAGATTTTCCCCGAAGTTATCCCGGCACTTGAGGCTTTGAAAGAGCAGTTCACCGTAATCGCTGTTACCAATGGTAACGCTAGTCTTGAGACGATCGGTATTGCGCACTTGTTCGACGATGTCGTGACCGCTGCGACAGCGGGAGCCGCTAAACCAGCTCGGCAGGTGTTTGACCTGGCGGTTGAGCTTGGCGGCGCAAGCGCTGCGCAGACATTGCACGTTGGCGACCACGTAGAGTATGACGTGGATGGCGCACGCAAAGCGGGCCTGCGTACGGTGTGGGTGAATCGCAATGAGCAAGCCTGGCCAGGCGAACTGGTGCGCCCGGATATTGAAGTTGTGCATGTTGGCGAGCTGCTGCTGCGTCTGCGGGCGAACAGCTGACAATGATACGGCCAATAATCATTTATGTTCCGGGCCTGTTACCCAAGCCGGAATCTGAAACCCACCGTGATGCATTACTGCGCTGTCTCTTGGCAGGACTGCGGCGGGTTGACGGATCGGTCGCCGACGCTGTGGCCAATTCGCGGGACAGTTTCAATATCGTATCCTGGACTTACGATTTTTATGGCATGCATCGCAACTTCAATAGCGATGCTGCGGCGGTTGATGCTGTTATCGAGCAAACGGAGGCGAGTGCCGATGATATTGCGGAAGCCACGTCGTGGTCGCGACGCTTCACTCGGTGGATATATCGCCTGGGTGACATGCTGCCGTTTCTTATTCCACACTTGGCGAGTGAGCGCATGGAAGTGCATTTGCGCGACCTCATGCGCTATGAGCGCAATCGTAAAGGGATTGCCGATCAGGTTCGCAATCTACTTAAAGTGCAATTGCTGGCGGCGGCAGGCGCTGAGCGACCAATTCTATTGATCGGCCACAGCATGGGTTCGGTCATTGCCTACGATGCCTTGTGGGAGCTCAGTCATGAACAGGGCAATCCGGTCAGTATTGATCTATTCCTGACGATGGGTAGCCCGCTCGGCCAGCGCTTTATGCAGCGCAAGCTCAACGGTCATGGTGCCAGTGGCGTCGATCGTTATCCTGCCAATATTCGACGCTGGACGAATCTTAGCGCCATTGGCGATTTGACCGCCATTGAACCCGCGCTGTCGAAAGACTTTGGGGTGATGCGGGAACTCGGGCTGCTGGATGAAATTGTCGACGGTGAATTATTTAACTACTACCGTCTTGACGGCGTGCTGAATACGCATGCCGAGTACGGCTACCTCGTTAACGAAAAAACCGCACACACCATTGTGAAATGGTGGCGCGGTTATTCATCGGCTCTTGCTAGCAGCGTTTAGTCAGTTTCGAGATTCGGCTTAATAACGATGTCGATGCGCCGGTTTTGTGCGCGTCCGGATTGAGTTTCATTGCTCGAGACAGGTCGCGTTTCGCCATAGCCCTGTGCGATGAGCCGATAGGTCGGAATGCGCATCGCGTTGATCATGTACTGCTGGACAGACTCGGCACGTTGCTGCGATAGCGCTTGGTTTGAATCATCACCGCCGTACGCGTCTGTGTGACCTTCAATTGTTAGTTCGCTGCGCGGAAACACATCGATAGCTTTCTCGACTTTGGCAAGCAAATCAAAACCTTCAGGCTTTAGCTGTGAAGCGCCACTGTCAAAACTCAAACCAACGAGTCTGAGAATGATGGTGTCAGCCTCACGAAATACGCGGGCTTCCGATGAGGAGAACATTTTCTCAACCTGTTGAAATTGTTGCTTTACGCGTGCGTCGGCTTCGAGTCGTTGAATCAACGCGGCTCGTTCGGCTGTCGCGCCGCCCAGTCTTTCATCGAGAGTTCGTAGTTCTTCCTCGAGATCGGCAAGACGAACTTCGTTGTCTGCTTTTTCCTGTTGCAGCGCCTGCAGTTGTTTGGCCTCTTCTTCAAAGAATGCTTTCAACTCAGCAACCAGATTATTTGGTCCTTCCTGCATGTCCGGGACTATGTCGGCGACCCCTGCGATTTCACGCAAGGGCTCTTCCCATTTTAGGATGATCTGTTCCGCAGTTAGATCCTTGTCGCGTACCTGGCGACCAATTTCGGAAAGATACAAGGCATGTTTGGCCTCGTAGTTTGCTTGAATGGCGAGGCTTCTTGGCAAGTCGGTGTCGTAACGATTTTCGTTCAACTCGCGCTCAGCATCGGCGAGCAATTGCTTGGCCTTGCCGAGTGTGAGTGGCGCGTATCGACCCACGCGGGCGCGATCGGCATCGCTTAACAGGCGCCGTGTTTCACTCAAGTACTGCGTCTTAATCGCCTCGAGTTCCGCTTCGCGATACAAACTGGTGGCTTCAACTTCACGGCGTTTTGCATTCTTTAGATCGCCGCGTTCCAACAATTGGATCGCACGCACAAATTCCTGCTGTGCCTGATCCCACAGCTCGGTAGAGAGTTCCGGCGCTTTGGCGTTTGCGCCGTCCTGACGACTTTTGATGGCTTGTGCAAGTGCTGTTTGGGCGAGTTCAGATTTTGTAGCCGCCTCTTTCAGCAGTAGCGTAGCGTCGGCGGCATTCGAACGGACATAGTCGATGTTGCGGCCGCGATCCAAACCCGTGTCCGCATTATTGTACTCGCGCATGCCATTTTCGTAGGTTTTCGGCGCGTACAATTTTGCGTTTACAGCGTCTGCTTCTGCCTTAGCGGCGTCGGCATCTTTGAAGAAGGTATTGCGAAGCTCATCCTGTGCGTAGCTGCCGCTGCAGGTGAGCAGGGCAGTACATAATATGACGAGTTTCATAAGTCCGGATTTAGCGACCATCGATTCAGTTCCCATAGTTTATGGCCAGCGGTGCGCCCATTCTCGGGCAGCTGATATTTAATGTTACATATGCCACTACCGCAAATCTGTGCACCGCGTCGCCTAAGCCATAAATTTTACGCCAAAACGCGATCTAGTGGGAGTTATGTCAGATAAATGCCTGTTTGTTCGGATAAGCACGGAAATTGTGCTGTAGCTCACATCCCGAGCCCCCGTTGAAGCGTAGATTAATCACATGTCTGCCAAGTACTACACACAGTTCATATTGACCGATGCGACGTATCGCGACGGTAACGAGTTCTGCGGTGTTGTGGAGCTAAACGCTCCAATGGAGCAAAGCTCCGACTCAGCCGACATCGAAGCCATTCTGGCCCGCAATTTTGACCTGCAGCAGAACGCTGTGCAGCTGGTCAGCTGGTCGAGACTGCACTGATTCATCTGGCGCGTTGTAACAATTCCCCCTGATTTGCCCGGCCTCGGCCGGGATTTTTTTGTGCGTCATTTGTGCGACAATGCGTGCCCTTTCGAACCCGCGCAGTGGCTGATCCATGGCGATTATTGACGACAGCAACGAGAAATCCTTTCGGGGTGTACCGATCGTTGCGAGTGGCCGCAAATACAAGACTGAAGCTGGCTTCTCCGCGGTCAAGAATGGTGTCAAGCAACGTCGTGACAGCGAGCCTTTGGTCCACGGCAACAAGCCCAAATGGCTGCGTGCCAAGATGCCATCGGGCGCGGGCTACTCCGAAACAAGAGGTATCGTGCATGAACATCGTCTGAGCACGGTCTGCGAAGAGTCCATGTGCCCCAATATTGGCGAGTGCTGGAACGCCGGAACGGCGACCATCATGGTCATGGGTTCCGTTTGTACGCGGGCTTGCCGTTTTTGCGCAGTTGATACCGGCAACCCCAAGGGTTGGTTGGACCTGGAAGAGCCTGTTAATTCAGCAAAAGCCGTTCAGCTCATGGGCCTTGAATATGTCGTCATTACATCGGTCGATCGTGACGATTTGCCTGACGGCGGTGCATCGCACTATGCGGCCTGTGTTCGCGAGATCAAAAAACTGAATCCCAAGACGGCCGTTGAAGCACTGACGCCTGATTTTAATGGCAATCGCGAGCACGTTGAGATGGTGGTTGATTCGGGGCTGGAAGTGTTCGCTCAGAATGTCGAAACCGTGAAACGATTGACGCATCCGGTACGCGACCCGCGCGCCAACTACGAGCAAACTATTGAAGTGTTGCGGCATGCCAAGGCGCATCGCCCCGATGTGTTGACGAAAACGAGCCTGATGTTGGGGCTTGGTGAGCGTGACAACGAAATCATGGAGACCATGCAGGACTTGCGCGCCGCCAATGTCGATATTCTGACCCTGGGCCAGTATTTGCGACCGACGCCGAATCACTTGCCGGTGGAGCGCTATGTGACACCAGATGAATTCAATGCATACCGGGCAAAGGGCCTTGAAATGGGCTTCCTGGAAGTTGTAGCGGGACCTATGGTCCGCTCCAGTTATCGCGCCGAACAGGTGCTACAAAAAAATAATGTTGGCATCTCAATATGATGGATTTTTTCGCGTCGTACGGACTCTTCTTGCTAAAGACCATAACCGTTGTAGTCGGCATGGTTGTGGTGATTGTTTTCGCCGCCGCATCCGGCCGCAAGGGCGGTGACGAAGGCCTGGAAGTCGAGAATCTAAACAAGAAGCATGAGTCGCTCGCCGAATCGCTGCGCAGCGCGGTGTCGAGCAAAGGGCAACGCAAGAAAGACGCGAAGAGTAAAAAGAAAAAGGACAAGGCCGCCGCTAAAGAAGATGCTCCCCGTGCCAGAAGTTTCGTCATCGACTTCAAAGGTGACCTTAAGGCGAGCGCTGTACCGTCCTTGCGTGAAGAGGTTAGTGCGATTCTCGATGTTGCGACTGACGCAGACGAGGTAATCGTCCGACTTGAAAATCCTGGTGGCGTCGTGCATGAACATGGGCTGGCCGCATCTCAATTGATACGTATTCGGGATCGCAATATTCCGTTGATCGTTTGTGTTGACAAGGTTGCTGCAAGTGGCGGCTATTTAATGGCCTGCGTAGCGACGAAGATTTGTGCAGCGCCGTTCGCAATTCTCGGCTCGATTGGCGTGCTGGCGCAGATTCCGAATTTTAATCGCTTGCTCGATGACCACGGTATCGATTTCGAGCAGGTCACCGCGGGTAAGCACAAACGAACAGTAACTATGTTTGGCGAGAATACCGACGAAGACCGCGCCAAGCTGAAAGAAGAACTTGAAGACGTGCATACTTTGTTCAAAGAAGCCGTCGCCAAATACCGGCCCGAGCTCGACCTTGAGAAAATCGCCACGGGTGAACACTGGTACGGGACGCATGCGTTGGATCTGGGTTTGGCCGATTCACTTTGCACCAGTGATGATTTGTTGCGTGAAAAAGCCCTTGAACGTGAACTTTTCTCCCTCACATATAAGATCAAGGTGCCGCTGCAAAAACGCTTGTTAGGCGGAATTGACAGTGCGATGGAAAAAGTCGATGCCGTTAGTTGGCGGCAGAAATTTGAGTCGCGACTGCCACGCTAAGCCGCTGGAACTGACGGCAATAGAGATGGTCGAATTATCAGGCGCGGTCAGGCGCCCAATTGAGCGCTATAATTGATCGCTAATGCGCGGAGTAGCAATACCATGAAACCTTCCAAACTATTGATAATCATCGTATTTTCGATTTTCATCGTATCGTGTTCGACGTCACCGACCGGGCGACCGCAGCTGATTACGAAGTCCGACGCTGAACTCGAAGCGCAAGCGGCCTCAACGTTTAACGCCTACCGTTCGACGCTACCGTTGACGACGGATCGCCGCAAGATCGACTTCGTCCACTGTGTTGCACAGGCGGTCGTTGCTGAACTCTATCCCCCATACAGTGATATCGAATGGGAACTGGCGATCTTCGAAGACAAGCAAGTGAATGCCTTTGCGATGCCGGGCGGCAAGATTGGCGTCTACACAGGCATCCTGGAAATCACTGAGGACGAGCATCAGCTCGCCGCTGTAATTGGTCACGAAATTGCGCACGTCACAGCACGGCATGTGAATGAGCGTGCTTCACGCGGCACATTGACTGGCATCGGGATCGAGGCGCTCGCCGTTATTTTGGGTGGTGGCTACTCAGGTGGTGCGTATACCGCCAGTCAGGTTTTGGGTGCTGGCGCCGCACTGGGTATGGAGTTGCCGATGGGCCGTGGTCAAGAGACCGAAGCTGACGTTGTGGGACTTGAGTACATGGCCAAGGCAGGCTTTGATCCGCGTGCTGCTGTCGATCTGTGGCAGAACATGGCGGCCAAAGGCGGCAAGAAAGCACCGCCTGAGCATCTATCGACTCACCCCGCCAACGAAACCCGAATCGAGAACCTGATCAATCAGTGGCAGAAAACGCTGCCTATTTACAATCAGGCTTTAGCGGACGGCAAGAACCCGACCTGCGCAAAAACCTGGTAGTGACAGCCGGGTTCAAAGATCATTTTTCGACACAGTCCGACGGTTATGCTCAATACCGCCCGAGTTATCCGGACGAGCTTTATCGTTATCTTGCGTCACTAACACGCGAACATTCGAGTGCCTGGGATTGTGCAACCGGTAGTGGACAGGCTGCGACAGCGCTCACTACGTTCTATAAGAAGGTCGTTGCGAGCGATGCCAGCGAATCCCAGATCGCAACAGCGCAATCGCATCCGCAGGTTGCGTACCGCGTCGCAACGGCTGAAGATTCCGGCCTTGAAGATAACGCCGTCGATCTGATCACCGTTGGCCAGGCGTTTCACTGGTTTGATCATGAACGATTTCTTGCAGAAGCCTGTCGTGTGCTGCCACCGGAAGGTGTATTGGCGATCTGGTGTTATGAAACGTGCGAGGTCGATGCTGCTTGTGATGCCGTCATTGATCATCTCTACAGCGACATCGTTGGCGAATTTTGGCCGCCTGAACGGGTGACGATAGAGCAGGGATATAACAATGTTCGACTGCCCGGAGAACAGCTGCAAGCGCCGAACATGGCTATGTCGGCCGATTGGACGGCTAGCGATATGCTGGGATATTTACGCACCTGGTCAGCATGCGAACGTTTCGCCGCGGAAAATGGCTCCGACCCGGTGTCATTGATCGAGGCGGCGCTGATTGAAGCATGGGGAGGCTCGGCGCGGTCCGTTTCCTGGCCCCTAAAACTCAAAGTCTGCCGTCCTAATTCGCTGTTAGAATAGGCGCTCAATTACCTGGATCAAGTGCGTGCCCGCAATCTCTCATCAAGCAATCTCTCGACGATCAATACATGCATTAGCGCTCGTGGCCTTGCTTGCTTTAGGCGGCTGCGAAACATTCGATGGTTTCATTGCAGGATTGAAGAAGTCACCGCAGGCTGAAACGCTGGCCATTGAAGATCGACCTGTACTCGAGCCAATCGATAGCAACACGTTTACATTGACGTCCGAATCGCAAACGGTGATCGGTGAACCGCAAATTGTTCTTGCCGGTGCCGAAGATACTTTTTCCGACCTGGCGCGAACCTATGGCCTGGGTTACGACGAACTCCTTGCAGCGAATCCGGGTGTTGATCCGTGGTTGCCGGGCGAAGGCACAGCAGTTCTATTGCCGACCCAATACATTCTTCCCGCTGCACCACAGCGCGGCGTGATTCTTAACATTGCAACGAAACGCTTGTTCTACTATCCGACACCTGTTGACGGTGAGTCGCAACAAGTTCTCACGTATCCCATCGGCATCGGCCGAGTTGGCTGGGAAACGCCACTAGGCGAAACCACGGTCATTGCCAAGGCCAAGGATCCGTCGTGGTGGGTGCCGGCATCGGTGCGCCGCGAGCATGCTGAATTGGGTGACCCGTTGCCGTCAGTTGTGCCGCCTGGTCCCGATAATCCGTTGGGTACACGCGTGTTGAAACTCAACATGCCGGGCTACCTGATCCACGGCACGAATCAGCCGTA
>RCNE010001605.1_pt1 | contig 12229 bp, 12 predicted proteins | sample 2041361 | NCBI WGS metagenome assembly RCNE01 (sample SAMN09708229, study PRJNA481090) | Marine sediment metagenome, whole genome shotgun sequencing project.
GACGACTCGGCCAGCTCGGTGTCGGCGGCCGTCAACAGATCTGCTCGGCCCTCGACGCCATGGCTAACTGCTGAACTCCGACCGCTTCCGAGCGATCTCGAAGAAACGCGTGAACTCGAAGAACTCGGGCGTGTACTAACGCTTGTGTCGGAGGGGGGACTTGAACAAGGGAGTCCCATCAGAACTGGAACGGCAAAACGCGGCAAGCCCCGGAGATACAAGGTTCTCCCAACCAGCTCGACCGCAAAAAACCGCTCTATGCCCGTCCTTTCCGCCCCTCCCGTTAGCAAACCGTTAGCAATGCGACACACGATCCGGTGCCTGCTCAACCGCTGTTATTCCCCGCCGATCGGTCTACTCCGTGGCGTCGTTGAGCCGAGCGAGCTCGTCGGCCGGGGACGGTTCGTTGGTGCGTGCTCGACGGTCTGCGAGTGATCGTTCACGGTTCGTGTGCCAACGTGAGCGTTCTGATTCGGGGAGCCCGAGTGCAGCGACCGCGTCGAGCCGTTCAGCAGCGCTCGGCGCCCGCGTATCGTCGAGTGAAACGAGTGCGTCTCGAACCACGACGGGATCGATAAGGCGTTGCGTTACCAGGATGTGTACGAAGTCGTGGTCCTTTGGTCGGCCTGCGATCAGTTTGGCGACGGCGAGGTCGTGCGGGTCGAGACACCACCCCGTCGCACCAGAATCTGGGTCCACTTCCGGGATCAGTCGCTCGACCCAACCCTGTGGAAGGACCGATGTCTCGATCGATATCCCATCAACGTGGAAACCGAACGACTCATGAAAGTGCGACTCCTGTCCAAGCGAACCGTCGAGATGGTCCGACAGACGGTTGATCTCGTCTCGATTCGCCGCGACCGGCAAGATGTCGACCTCGGCCGACATCATCAGCGCACTGTCGAGCACCATTACCGAGTACGACGCAAGGATCGATTGGGAACCCATAATGACCAACGCACCACTTGCACCCTGAAGCCGTAGGACTTCACGCGCTGCTCGAATACTGTGATGGAACTGCTCAAGGTTCACCTCTGCAACCCCCTCAACACATCGCGACGCTCTCCCTCACTGAGAACACCAGCAAACGGTGAACTCTGACGAAGATCCCGAGCGAATTGGTCCACAGAAGTAAGCAACGCCCCAACAGGACCAGCTCCCAAGCCAAGCAACGACTCCCACACATCGACCCATTGCTGCTCACCCGACCCAATCGAACGCATCTTGACGATGTTCTCTCGGCCCTTCGCCAACACCGCAGCAGGATTCTCCGCGAGCTTGACAGCGACAGCTGTGCTGATCGCCAGAGATCGGCGTTCCTCAAACGTCAGCACCCGAACAGCGACCAGCTCGGACTGCATCGCCCCCAGCACACGCTCCAACGTGTCAGCCTGTGGCGACACATGCTCACGCTCATAGGTATTGATCCGTTCGCGCGAGGTCGCCGCCAGCTCAGCCAGCTGGCCTTGCGTGAGTCCCAGCTCACGGCGACGACCAGTGATCAAACTACCAGAACCCATATCCTAAGTGTATCTGATCAGATACACCACGTCTAGCCGTCAAATTTTCCCGGGAGCTCAGCACTCAGATGCAACGGGCAGACACAAGGGCATTGTGCGCCTAGCAATCCCACGGCCCTCCAGCGAACCGAGCACAGACCCTCTACACATCGACCACGCATCAAACCGGAACGATTCAAACAGTGCCGGTTGGGGTCTTGCGTGTAGTAGTCCTCAAAAGCGTTGCCTATCACTGGCGAACGTTCGGTCTTCTCGCCAATGAGAATGAACTGACACCTGGAGAGATCTCACGACCTCAAGGATCCAGCGCAACAATTTCACCTAGCTGTGCATCGTTGGAAGTGTATGGAGAGCAAGGAAACCCAAACTTTCGAAGCGCTTGTGCAGAACGAACGGACTGCCATGTTGCGTTTGGGGGTCCTCATGGTTGGTTCGGCTGCAGAAGCCGAGGAAGCAGTACAAGACGCGTATGCCGCAGTCAGCGATCGGTGGTCGACCTTGGACAACCCAGGCGGTTACCTCCGAACAAGCGTCGTGAACTCTTGCCGTCAGATCATTCGCCGGCGCGAGTTGGCGAACCGTCATTTGCCACGTGCCGCTCCCGCGACCTGGCAGGCCACAACAATCGAGATGCACGATGCGCTCTTCAACCTGCCCGAACGGCAACGGGTCGCCATTGTTCTCCGGTATTTCGCAGACTGGAATGATCGCGATATCGCTCAGTCTCTGGGTTGCCGACCCTCTACCGTCCGCTCGCTGCTGCGGCGCGGACTCGCCCAACTTCGAAAGGACCTAAACGATGAATGATATTGAAACCCGGCTCAGAACGGCTCTACCAGAACTCGCTGAAGCCTTACTCGCTGCGAATGAACCGAGGGTTCTACCCCAGCACGATGTAGATGTCGCCCTCGACGATCTCGTCGATCAAACAGAACTTCTCGTCCCCTTGGACACCGAAGAATCGAAGCAGTTGCGGGTTCCTTGGTTGGCGCTGGCGGCCGCGGCTCTATTGGTCGTTGCGCTCGGTTCGGTGGCGCTGTTTGGCGGATTCGGTACCGATGAACTGCCAGTAGCCACCAGTGCCGGTTACGTCGCTCCCGTCGGGCTTTCCCCGTTGCCTGGAGATCTGTCTACGGCTACTTGGACCCAGTTCGACGAACCGTTCGCAGCTTTGGACGATGATCAGGGCGTGTTGGTGAACGATGTTGTGGGAACCTCAGATATTGCCTGGGCGGTTGGCAGTCTGACTTTGGACTCCGGAGATCCAGCCGTCATGGAGAGGGAGCGCCCCAGGATCGGGGTTGTCTGGACGTCCACGGATGGAGAGATCTGGCAACCGATCGATGTCGAGGCGGCGACGATCAACCCCGCCCCAGAGGGCACCGAACTAAACCTCTTCTTCGAGGTCGCAGTCACCGACGACGGGACGGTGTGGGCGTCGGGCCGTGAGGTCACCAAATCCGAAGGTGTAAACGGTGGCGTCGGATCCCCCATCCTCTACCGATCACGTGACGGCCTGACGTGGGAGCGGCTCGAAGTTCCACGCGCCCAGGCAGACTCGGGCATACAGCTGGCCTCAGCCGAAGGAAATGAAGTTCTACTCATCCTCACGCAGGTTAGGAACGATGAAGTGCTCCTGCGAACGAGCAGAACAGATGGCGAATCATTTCTCGAAGGGCGTGAAGTGCCCATGCACCTCCTAGCTGTGCTGCACGACGGAAACGTCGCTGACATCCTGCCCGGAGAAATCACGGTCGACGGCTGGGTCGACAACCTCCTCCCAGGGCCATTGTCGTTTGTCGCCGCAGGAGCTTCGAATCCACCGAGCGATGACGAGCCATGGCCGCGGATCGAACCGCTGCTGTGGACTTCGACCGATGGTGACGTCTGGACGGAGCTCGAACTCCCTGGACCTGCGCTCCCCTACCGACTAGCACCGAGCCTTTTCGCGCACACCGATGGCGTCTTCGTCGCGATCAACTGGTCTGAAGGTGACGAGGCTGGCGCAGCTCTCTTCAACGTCACCTCCGCAACCAACGTCGACTACCTGGGTCAACTACCGGTCGGCCGTTTCCAGGACATGTTTGTCCTGAACGGGAAAGTCTTCCTAACGGGCAGCGAAGGGTCCTTTCTCACGCAAAGCCCTGGTTCCCCGAACGGAGAACCAGACCTAGCGGTTTGGGCCGCCAACTTCAAATAGCGCCATCGCGTCAACTGCAAATTGTTTATTCGCACCTCAAATATGATCGCTCACAAGTCAACAGTCGCTGTATCGAGGCTTCGCCCGAATCTTCAACGATTCTGTCTGCATCATTCTTGGTCAACCCGATCCAAAGCGCTCTCAGCAGTTGAACCGGTCTGACCTCAGGGGGCCGAATATTCGTCCGCCTTGTGTTCTCAACGATTTCGGCACATGAACATCCGTGTTGGTGTCCGTCGGCGGTCCCGTACTACGCCACACATCAAGTCGGCTTTTGCCGCTCTTCGCCAGATCTCCCGTTAGCAAACCGTTAGCAATGCGACACATTTGCAAGTCCCGCCCCCGACAACGAACGAACGTTCTTGCAAGAACCGGCGCCCTGCGGCACCGAACGGCAACACGCGGCACTCAGGGTCGGAGGGGGGACTTGAACTCAACCACTCACTCCGGCAACCAACGGCAACAAGCGGCAAATCGTTGTATCTACAGGCTCCTAGCACGAGCCCTCGACGCCACTTGCCGCTCCCTGCCGCTCCCTGCCGCTCCAAGGCACTAATCGCCGTTAGCAATCCGTTAGCAAAACGACACCCCCCATCACAACAGAGTCCGAGCGACGTCCGAGGTCAACTCGTCGGAGGTTGCAAGCCCCTAACCCATCGCGAACTGGCTCAAGACGGATCGAAACCGACCCCTAGAAATCGTTGAAAATACCAGGCGGATGAATTTACGGCACCTACAGCCGCTTCAAGTGGCGCGGCCCTTCTATGCGAACGTCGCAGTAATATTGTCGATGTGGTGCGGTTCTGACGGCGAAGGAACGCGATGAATATCTTCTTAGACGAACTTGCCGACGCCACCGTCTGCAATGCTGTGATTAAGCGGCTCAACGCTCTTGACGTTGACGTATCAAGTTGGGCTGGGTCTGAGATCGAGGCTGGCGATGAGGTCGACGCGATCCTCACTTGTGGGCGTCGGACGGCGATCGTGCGCGGACTGATCGGCGGCTTACCTTACGTCAGAATCCTGGCGATTTGTTGGAAGCCGATGCCCGATGATACCCGCCTGGCAATTCGTCAAGGAGCCGATGGGGTTCTCGATGTGACCAGCAAGACTGCTGCACAAGTCTTTGCCATTCTTGCGACAGCGGGTGGTGTAGATGTTCAGCCCGCAGGCCATGGTTTCGAGCTGGCGAGTCGGCTGGAGTCGCCTAACCGGCTGTTGAGCGCTGAAGAGACTCGACTTCTTCATCTCGTGGCCACCGGATCTAATCAAGCTGCGGGGAGTGCTTTGGGCTATTCGTGCCGACAGGTCCAGCGACTATTGCGGAAGTTGCATGATGACCTCGGCTTTCGCAGTCGCTACGACGCTCCGATTGCAGCCGCCCGTTGGGGCCTACTCGAGTGCGACGGCGCATAGAGGACATGATGAGTCAGAGACAAAGCAGCCTCCGATCTCTACGTTGGATTTCGAAGTGACGCGGGCTCAACTGTCACAACTTGATTGTGCGAGAGGAAGAGCGATGCCAGAATTCCACCGACCTGATAGGAAATCCGACACGACGAAGAACCGACGCATGAGGAAGACGCGTAACAAACTCATTCTGATTTTGGCTGTGCTGTCCATGTTCGCGCTGCCAACGACCGCTGGCGCTCAGACGGACGGAGGACGACGAGACATTGCACCTGAGCCTTCAGAGCAACCGGCTTCACCGATTTACAGACTCGATGATCCTGCAGAAAGCTATTCTGCAGATTATGGCGTGACGGTGGCCCAGGCCGAGCGCAGACTCTCTCAGATAACTGTCTTAGGCGAAGAAGTACGACGGATCGCCGATGAAGTCGGACCCGCTGTGATTGCCGACTACCGAATCGAGCATCTACCGGAAATGCATGGCGTAATCACTGTTGTTGATGATGCTTTGGACGACACTCAACTTGACACGTTGGCACGTAACACTCCTGATATCGAGTTTCGCCGTGGAGCGATAGTTTCTCTCGCGGAGCAAGAAGCGACAATCGAGCTCTGGGAGCGGGAGGTACTCGGCCGACTGCAGCCAGAACAATTGGAAATAGTTGCGTCAACCGACTTCGATCCAATCACGAGTGAACTTGTGATCGGTCTGGACCGGGCTGCCAGTGAGGCAGACCGCAGCGAAGTTGCTGAACTAATACTGACAGACCATTCCCAGGTATCGGCCGGCGAACTTGCGCCGAGAGTCCGAACGGAGCTCGTCGACGCCAGCACGCAGGACGTCAATACCCAGGGCGGCAAGCCACTCCGTGTCACCAGCCAAGGTAACACCGCTTGTACGAGCGGTTTCAATGCCTTCCTTGGGCCGAGCTCCAACAAAGTCCTGCTTAGCGCCCAACACTGTGTCGCAGCCGACCCCACGTTGTATTATTGGTCGGCGCTGCTCGATGATTTCGACGTTCCGCAGAACAACAAGTACGCCGACGTTGTCGCCTTCGATATCGCCTCGCCCCACTCGATCGACGACGACAAATTCTGGGAGGGATCGACAACCCGTACCGTGACCTATTTTGAGGCAAGAGACAATATGTCTGGAGATTATGTCTGCCATTACGGGCGCACAACGGGAAGAAGCTGTGGAACAGTGAATTCAGTAAGCCACGATCCGCGCACCGGCCCCGGGTGTACCGGCTTTTGGGGATGCAAGAATGTGTACATCAAGGTCGGAGGTTCACAACTCCGGTCCTGTGGCGGCGACAGCGGAGGACCCTGGTACCGAAACGACGGGACTGGCAAGGCAGTGGCGTACGGCGTTCACCTGGGCCGCGTCAGCGGCTCATGCGGTAGCTCTGGCAACACGCTAAGTTTCTCGTCCCTCACGATGATCGACAAAGCGTTCGTCGAAACTGACGGACGTAGATTGTTTGTTGAGACCTGACACAAACAGACGGAGGAGTCGGCTATGCCCACGAAAGCGCACCGTCGCAATCGCACATTGCGACAATACGCAGTGCGAACGCTTGCGGTGGGCATAGCCATGCTTCCCCTCGTTAGCTGCGGAGCGGACCCACAGCACCCCTTCGCATCATGGGACCCTTCAGGCAAAACCCTCCCTGAGGCGCGCGCCGAAGGAAACCTCATCATCGAGGGTCAATGTGTATTCATTGCGGACCTTTCAGTTGCTCTCCCACAGAATGCGGTCTGGGACGAAGAATCTCGCACCCTGTCATTCGAAGGCGCAACTTTCACCGAAGGGGAGCAGGTCGTTGCTGGCGGTGGCGGCGGAGCGGCCGAAGACACATCAGGATGTGAAGTCACCTTCTTCGCTCACTCCCTGTCGCCAGCTAACTAATGACCTGTCGCTTGTCGTGAGCATCAACGTGCACGTTGAATGCTTGGTTCGGCACTGTTGCATTGGCGGTTCGGCACTGATCGACGATGGTGTGCGAGTGAATCGTGACAACCCTACAGAGTCCGCCTCCTTCGCTGGATTCCGGTTCCTGAAGGGGCCGCAAATTCATCCGTGTCGTGATGTCAACGGTTTCAGTATGCGAACGTCATCGCTATGTCCGTCGTCAAGCTCCGTGGAACGCCACTCATCAAGTCGGCTTTTGCCGCTCTATGCCTGATCTCCCGTTAGCAAACCGTTAGCAATGCGACACATTCGCAAGTCCCGCCTCCGACAACGAACGAACGTTCTTGCAAGAAACGGCGCCCAGTGGCACTGAACGGCAACATGCGGCACTCAGTGTCGGAGGGGGGACTTGAACAAGGGAGCCCCATCAGACCTGGAACGGCAGGACGCGGCAAACCCCGGAAATACAAGGTTCTCCCATCCGCGACGATCGCCTAAAACCGCCCTCTGCCGGTCCTTTCCGCTGGTCCCGTTAGCAAACCGTTAGCAATGCGACACACGATTTTGCCAACGATCAGCCCAACAATACACCCCTCCCAAGACCCATCGCCGCGCCTTACACCGGACACCCCGAGCCATGGGCCGCTCCGCCGTCTCGATCATCACGACGGACGATTCCGACCACGACCGCAGCGCACTCACATACCTGATCGAACAACAGCACCCAGACATGCTTCAAACACTCAGCGGACGAATACTTGGCACCCACCGCGACAGGCCGTCGCGTTAGAAGTGAAGTTCGACTTCGATGCCATCACCTACGTGCACGGCTTCTGCAATTTTGTCGATCTCGCCGTCACCGGGTTCGAGGTCGTACCCCGTCATGATCTCGCTTATCTTTAAGGCGATCGCGTCACGGTCGCCGCCCTTGTGGTGCGCCATCAGGCTATTGATGTCGCGTGCGTAGCCTTCGAAGTTCGTCTTGACCCTGCTCCTCAATAGCTCGTCAATGCCCGTCATCAGGTCGCTGACCCTGCTGGCCTGTCCGTCGAAGTAGGAACCGTGGGTGGCCATGACGGTCTCGATCGAATCAGCAGCAACAAGAACAATCTCGAAACGTGGGTCCTCGACGAGGAACTTCTTTTCCATTTCCTGATACCGGGCCACGGCTTCAGGTGCATTGTTGAATTCCTGCTGCTCTACGATCCGTCGGGCATCGAGGTCATACACCAGCAGGAAGTGAACCGTGTCACTCATCGTGATCTCCTCGGAGTAGTTTCAACGCTTCGTCGCGTCTCAAATGTAGCGCCGCATCAGGCTCTTCGCCCAGCTCGTACGTCCAGTTGATGTCGGCAATAACCGCGAAGTACTCAAGGACTGACGAGTCGCCAGCACCTGTTTTGAATTCGACGCCAACCTGTCGCCCGAGCCGTTCGACCGTGTTTGCCCAGTCATGCATGGATCGTGTTCGCAGTTGCACTTCGATGTCCCGGTTGTGTCGCGTAACAACCTTGTGCACCGCCCGATATCCAGTATCTCTAGGAGAAGCGATGTAGTCGTAGCTCCGCTTCAGGGTGCGAGTCTTCTCCCAATAGCTATCGAGGTGGGCCTCATACGCACGCAAGTCATCGAGTGTGTCGAACACAACTCGCGCCCCGCCGATGTCTTGCATCCGCGCAAGCATCGAAGATCCGCCGGACCGTCCAAGTTTGCCAATGATCCGAGCAAGACGCTTGTGTCGCTGAGTTACAGCGGCCTCGACGCCGACGGTCGCCGTGAAAGATCGCAACCCCATAGCAATGCTGTTGAGGGGCTGGGAGTGCGACAGCCGCCAGAGATCGGCAACCTCGAAATGTTCCACCAGGGCGGACTCGTCAACACTGTCGGGATCACCTAGGTAAGCGCAAATCGCCTTGCCAGCCTTATTGACGCGGCTGCGGGAATGCGAGGGGTGCGCCATCGCCTGAATCTAGTCAGCGACGCGTGCTCTCGCTTATCAAAGAATCCGCTCGACCTGCTCTCTTGGACCGCGAAAAACACAAACGAGCACAAAACAGTCGAAACCCAGACCCCAACACGTGGGGCTCGGATCGTCGCGCTTGGGATGCAGAGCGCGGCCGATCCCGCCATGCTCGTCAGTAGCGTTCCACATCCTCTATCGATTCATAGCTTCGCTGGAGCGCCTCGCTGTCCGTTCCGGCCCCTCGAATGACCTCGAGATCATCCTGCTTCGCCACGAACTCCGGCGACTCCGCCGGACCTCGATCGCCCCGCACCCAACGACGGCGACCGTACGATTCTCGGAGCGATCGCCGCTCCCCGCCGAGTCCATCAGGGGGACAGTGACCGGTTCAAACGTGCCCGAACGGTCCCGCTGGACCGCCAAGTCGACCTGACCAATCTCGGTCGTCACCGTCTTGGGCGAATACCCATTGCGGCTATTGCCCGACCCGCGGCGCTGCCGATCGTGTGCTTCGTAACTGAGATGCTCTGTCATCTCGACCTCGAGCCAGTCTGCAAATCCTGATGCACCAAACCAGTGAGCAACCCACCGTCACCAGTCAGCTCAACCCCCTCGGTTCGGGCACGCTCCACGAGCATCTCTGCCTAGTCTCTCATCGCTGCCTCATCTGGCAACGCGTTCGCCGGCACAGCCGGCAACCTCTCATCTGTCATGTCATGATCCTGCCAGCCCGCAACAGCAGGCGCTCAGATCACGGCGTTACACAAGCTCCTGACAGTCCCGCCGCTGGTGGAGACTCGACGAGGTCCATCGTGGACACACCAATGGGATGTGCGCAGATAGCGCTTGTTCGGGTCGGAGGCGAGCTCGATCGTTGCGGGCCACGGTGAACAGTGGAAATCAGGGTGCAAGCCTAAAAATGTTCAGCGAGGCCGATTCGACTGCGCACACGCAGTCCCTGACGCCAACGCATGGCCCGGGTTCGGTTCGTCCACACCCAGAACAGCTAGGACAACGGCAGCAGCAGGAAATTTCATCGATCCGTGTCACCCAGAGGCTCGGGCGGCGGCGACTTATGATCGATGGTCGTGTCGTGCTCCCCAGACGAACTTGTCTACGCAAGGCACGCCGATGAACTCGTACGTTTCGCCTCAGGTCTTGTCGGCCCAGATCATGCGCCCGATGTCGTAGCGGAAGCGTTCCTTCGCCTGATTCGATCCGAGACATGGGCGCAAGCTGAGAATCATCGGGCGCTGTGGTTTCGAGCGGTCGTCTTTGAAGCACAGTCGTGGAAGCGGTCAACTGCCCGCCGACGATCCCGCGAGGAACGGGCGTTTCGACAAACTACGGCTGCAATTCCCGATGATGTCGGGCACCGCGGTCACATCACTGCAGCCGTCGATGGTTTGAGCGCGCAGCAACGCGCTGTAGTCGTATTGACCTACTGGCAGGACCTCGATCCGAAAGCGATCGCCAAACTCCTTGGCGTGTCGGAGGGAACTATCCGAAAACAGTTGGCCCGAGCCCGAGAGAAGCTCCGAGGAGAATTGCAATGAACGACCAAGAACTCGACGACCTTGTTCGGACCGAGGTAATGCGGCGAATCGATGCAGCACCCCAGGCCCATCGCTTCGCCGAACGAGAACCACAGACCGTTCCCCCCATTCGTTCAGGCCCGTCACGAAACAATCGATCTTGGCTGGCGGTCGCTGCTGCCGCTCTCGCAGTTGCGGCAGCCGGTGCATGGTGGGCAGCGAACTCTCAACAAAACGTCGAAGTGGCGGCGACAGGCATCTCGGTACTGCACGAAGTGATTGCCTATGACCAATCGTTCGATCTCAGCTGCCCTGACCAAGAGGTGACAGGCGACTTCGACGAATTGACAATCGAGGTATGGGCAGCACCCGAGCTTGAACGTTGGCGGCAACTCATCACCTACCCGGACGGATCGACAGCGGCACTGCTCGCGTCAGGCAGTCCCTATTTCCCGACCGAAAGCGTCACTGCTGGTAACGATCGCGGACGGACCGTTGATTGCTTCAACGGAATTGGTTTGGCGGCCCCCAGCATCGACGCACTGACATCGCTCAATCCGCTGGGGCCCGTGCCGGTAGTCCCGGGCGGAGGCTCAGCAGTGCCGTCGTTTGCCGATCTTGGCACACTCGTTCCTGGCGAACACCTGACCAACGACGGCACCTCGGCCGAGCTGTGGCGGCAAGTGATCGACGGATCGTACGAGTCAGGGAGTCTCTCGGGCCAGCTACTTCAGACCAACGAGTGGCGTGTGGAACCAGGATCAACGAAGGTTCTCGAGCACACTTTCAGACAAGAAGTCGAAGGAGTCGGAACCATCGAAACCCGAACACGGCTCGTTACCTTCGGCGCAGTAACAGTCCCCGTTGACTTCTTCGACTTCGAACAGCTGAGCTCGGCCGACCAGAGCTCACCTGCACCGTCAGACGAATCTCTCTCGATGCTCGACGTCGACCCGCTCGCCGAACTCGGCTCTACATCGATCTGGCCCGCCGTTCCTCGAAACGAATCACCCACAGAACTCGCAACCCGTTTCGCGGACTTCGTCGGATGGACTGAGGCGACCGTGACCGCAAAGCAAGACGGCTCCGGCCCCACGTTCGTCACGATCGACCCCAGCAGAACGCGAACAATCGAGGTCTTGACGATTCCCACACCCGACGGGAGAGTCATCATCCAAATCTCCCCGCTTCAGCTATCGGCAGGAGTCGGTCCCGGCGGGCGGCACAACATCAACGCAACATTGCCAAGCGCGACAGTTCGCATCGACGTGTACGCCCATGACGGTGATCGCACACTGGCATGGACTGCCCTTGGACGGTTCGACCGGTCGATTCCAATTCCAGGCTCAGTCGACAGAATCGACGTCATCCTCATCCTCGCCCGAGACAGCAGCGGACAAGTCGTCAATGTTGCTGGGGCAGACTTTCGAAACTGAAAACGTCACACTCCCTTCGACGAACACAAAGCTCTCATTGATAACGAGGGACATGCCCGACCAAGAAAAGAGACACAGGCCTCAAGCAGTGAGGCCACCCGGCGCGTGTCGGGGAGGATCACCTTCCGCCCTCGTCTCACTGGCCAGCTATTGCCGCTCTCTGCCAGATCTCCCGTTAGCAAACCGTTAGCAATGCGACACATTTGCAAGTCCCGCCCCCGACAACGAACGAACGTTCTTGCAAGAAACG
>RCNE010001606.1_pt1 | contig 12217 bp, 7 predicted proteins | sample 2041361 | NCBI WGS metagenome assembly RCNE01 (sample SAMN09708229, study PRJNA481090) | Marine sediment metagenome, whole genome shotgun sequencing project.
CATTAAAAGCTATTGCGTTGCGCTATTTTAATCCAATTGGAGCACATGAGTCGGTTGAAATAGGTGAATTACCTATTGGAGTGCCACAAAACTTAGTTCCATTTATTACACAAACTGCCATAGGTTTACGTCAAGAATTGTCTGTTTTTGGAGAAGACTACCCAACACCAGATGGTACTTGTATTCGCGATTATATTCACGTAGTTGATTTAGCTAAAGCTCATGTTATTGCATTAGGAAGATTACTGCAAAATAAAAACAAATCGAACTATGAAACTTTTAATCTTGGTACAGGAAAAGGAAGTTCTGTATTAGAAGTGGTTAAATCTTTTGAAAAAGTTTCAGGTAAAAAACTGAACTATAAGATTGTTGATAGAAGAGAAGGTGATATTATTTCTGCCTATGCTGATACTAATAAAGCCAATGATGAATTAGGCTGGAAGACAAAGTTATCTCTTGACGATGCTATGCGTTCTGCTTGGAAATGGGAGCAGAAAGTAAGAGCTAATGATTAACATTATTAAATACTCATGATAAAAGGGCCGTTAATTTTAACGGTCTTTTTTTTATTACTTAAAAGATAAATTGTACTAAAAACAGTAAATTATTATCGGGATTTACCTTTTTAAGAAAGTTTTAAGAATGTTAACAATCTTTTATTTATACCTTCATAACAATGTTAGTTTGCGGTTTTACAATTGCATTTTTCGCCCATACTAATTGACTATTCATGACTAATCGAACCAAAATTTCAATATTTTTTTTCTGCCTTTTTATTTTTGTTAATAAATTGACAGCTCAAATGTTACATGATAATTTGTCGCATGATTTGCAACAAACTCAAATAGATAGTTTGTTAAATGAAATAAGTATTGACAATGATATGAATCAATTAGAGCAATTAGTTCTTTATGAAAATGCGGTCAATGAAAAGTATCCTGATTCTGTTAATATATTTAAAAAATTGGCGCTTTTAAATGCTGAAATGGGTCAACCACAGGATGCATTTAAATACACAAAAAAGTATATAAATAATACCTTTGATTTTTCAATTTTAAAGGATAAATCATATGAATCAATAAGTGAAACAGAAGAGTATAAGCAATTAGATGAGTTATTTAATTTTAATGTTAGCGGCTTAGCTTTTCTCTATTTTTATGCCGCATTAATTGGTTTTTTCTTCACTTTCGCTATTAATTTTAATAAAAAAGCTCGGCGATATGCTAAGGTTTTAATCGCAACTTTTGTTGGAATTCAAAGTTTATTTATTCTTGAGTTTGTATTGTATATGACCAATGCTAGATATGAATTTCCTCATACTTATCGTATGTCTTCTTCAGCTGTATTACTTTTAGGTCCGCTACTGTTTTTTTATTTTAAAAGTGTTTCTCATGATTTTAAATTCAAACCTAAAGATGTTTTGCATCTTTTGCCAACTGTAGGTTTGCTGTTTTTTCTTCTGCCAATATATGTAATGCCAGCGAATGAAAAATATAGCATGATGCTAGGCTTAAATGCATCATCTATAAATTATAACATTGGTCTTTTTAGTGTAAAGGTATTATCGTTAATAGTTTACACTTTTCTTATAAAAAAATTTATAAAAAGAAAAAAGGATTCAATTGAAGATGGCGTTGAGTCATTTAAAAGAAATTGGGAGTTAGGTATATTTAATATTTATGTAGCTTATATTATTTCTTACATTTTGTATGGTATATCAATTTTAACCGAACTAGGTCAAATATCAATGGTTATATATCATATTATGGTTGGGCTTATGTGTTTAATGTTAATATATATAGTCTATATGGGTTATGTCCAGCCCGATATTTTTAGTAACACATACATTCCTTTAAAGAAAAGGTTGTTTTCTGAAAAATATAAAAAGTCTGGACTTACAAATACCTTGTCAAATGAATTAAAGGAAAACTTGATAAAGTTACTTATTGAAGATAAAGTTTTTAAAGAAAACAATATTAATTTAGAAGTATTAGCCTTCAAACTAAACACTACGAGACATAATGCATCTCAAATAATAAACGAGCATTTTCAAATGAATTTTTTCGAGCTAATTAATACATTTAGAATTAAAGAAGCCATAAAAATGTTGAAAGAAGATTTGCATGGAAATTTAAATATTATAGACATTGCCTATGAAGTTGGCTATAATAATAAAGTAACATTTAATAAGGCTTTTAAAAAGGAAACAAAGATAACGCCCTCAGAGTATATCAATACTTCACTTAAATAATAACATAGTAAATATTAAGTAAAAAATTATCGGCATAGGTAAACTATTATAAGGATTACCTATTATCATTCGCATTATAGCTTTTTTTATCCTGCAATTGTTAAAGGTAGGCAGATAAGGACTTTACTTACTTTAGAATCCTCTAAACTTTTTTTCACAATGGTAGAGTATAATTTTTTTGAATTAGTCACTTAAAAAAAAACTTTACTGCCTCCTTTTTTCAATCGGCATAGACTAACTCAAATATTAATAAAATGAAAAAAAAGCTTTGTAGATTGTTAACCCTATTATTGGCGTTGACCGTGCAACTAACGTTTGCACAAGGAAAGACTATTTCTGGTATAGTTACTGATAATAGTGGTTTACCACTGCCAGGAGCAACAGTCTTAGTAAAGGGTACAACTTATGGTGCCTCGACAGATTTTGATGGTAAATTTTCAATTCAAGCAAATCAAGGGGATGCTCTTGTTTTTAGCTATGTTGGATACGCCACTCAAGAAATCGTTATTGGCTCGTCTACCACAATTGATGTGACATTACTTGAAGATGCACAAGCATTGCAAGAAGTAATTATTACTGCATTGGGTATTAAGCGTAAACCGAAAGAACTAGCTTATGCTACTACTGTAATCGAACAAGGATCACTGGTGCAAGCGGCACCTGTAGATGCTACATCTGCACTGGTTGGTAAAGTATCGGGTTTGAATATTAATTTCAGTGACAATGGTGTTAGACCTAATGCCACTGTTCGATTAAGAGCTTCTACTTCCATTAATGGAAATAACAATGCTTTAATCATAATTGATGGTGTGCCTCAATCTGATAGCGCACTGTCGGACTTAAACCCTAATGATATAGAATCGGTTAACACACTTAAAGGGGCATCTTCTGCAACTTTATATGGTTCTGCTGGAGCTAATGGAGCTTTAATTATCACAACAAAAAAAGGAAAAAACAATGGAAAAATTAGTGTTTCTGTAAATTCTGCTGTTACTTTTGAAGTGCTAAAGTTCTTCCCTGAGACACAAAGTAAATTTGGTAGTGGTTCTAGTAATGATTTTACTTATACGCCAGATGAAAATGAAAGTTGGGGACCACGATACGATGGTACTATTCGTCAAATTGGCCCTGTATTACTTGATGGAACTTTCCAAACAGGAAGATATGCTCCTGTTAAAAATGGTAGAGAAAACTTCTTCGAGACAGGTATTGGAACTCAAAACGGTATTTCTATAAGTGGTGGAGATGATACTTCTACCTATTTCTTTTCAGCACAAAGAGTAGACAAAACAGGTATTACTCCAGGCGATAAATATTTTAGGGACAACTTTAGATTTAATGCTACTAAAAAATACGGTAAACTTGAAACGGGAACTATAGTATCTTACTTCCAAGATAAAGTAGATGCAGCTGGACCTAGTCCAACTGATGGTAGTTTTTATAGAATCTTACTAAACACACCTGCCCATATAGATTTACAGAAGTATAAAAACTGGAGAACGGATCAATTTGCTACTCCAGACACTTACTATAATGCATTCTTTAAGAATCCATACCAAGTTGTAGATCAAAATAGAGATACTAACAGAAGAAATCGTTTACAAGCGGTTGCAAATTTTAAATATACTTTTAATGATTGGCTTTCTGCAACATACTCTTTAGGGGGTACATGGTCTAATAGAGAAACTAAAAACACTCAAGAAGCATTCACCTATATCCCAGGCACACCGTACTCAAGACCGTCTGACGAAGTAAATGCTGTAGCTGATGGTACTAGTAGTGACTTTAGATTAAACTCTGACCTTTTATTTAATATAGAAAAGCAATTATCAGATGATTTTAATTTAAGAGTTATTTTAGGAACACACTTAGAATCTCGTAGAAATAATCAAATAAATATTATTGGTAATAACTTATTTACTAATGAAATTTTCAATGTAAATGTAAGACAAGGGAATTTAGCATTTAATTCCACTAACTTTGCTTCTCCACAAAGTACATTCCAAAAACGATTATATTCCTATTTAGGGGATGTAACTTTAGGATTTAAAGATTATTTATTTTTAACTGGATCATGGAGACAAGATACCTCTTCCACACTTCCTGCTCAAAATAACACTTATAATTATTATAGTGGTGGGCTCTCCTTTATTGCTACAGATGCCATTGAAGGTTTAAAAGGAGATGTTTTAGATTTCTTAAAATTTAACGTAAGTTATGCTAAAGTTGGTAAGGATGCAGGTATACAAGATACTAATGAAAATCTTATTGTTCCTGTTGGATTTCCTTTTACTAATCCAGGTTTAAGACCTACAACTATTGCAGTAGACCCTAATTTAAGTCCAGAGTTTACTACGTCTATCGAGGCAGGTTTTAGAGCAGAGTTTTTAAGAAAAAGAATAACGCTTGATGCTAATTACTATGTTGCTAATTCTGAGGACCAGATTAGTAATGCAGCATCTTCAAGAGCTTCTGGAGCTAGTTCTTTTTTAACAAATGTAGGTGAAATTCAAAATACTGGAATTGAAATTGATTTAAACTTAATTCCTCTTCAAACTGAAAACTTCCAATGGGATTTGGGCTTCACTTTTTCAACAAATGAATCTGAAGTCATTGCATTGAGTGATGGTGCTGCCAGATTACAAATAGGAACATCAATATCGGACACTGCTGGAATATTTGCTCAAGTAGGCGATGCTTATCCATCTTTATTTGCACCTGCTTATGTAAGAGATCCAGAAGGTAGAATAGTTGTTGGCGCAGATGGTAATCCATCTCCAACTAGTGAATTTAAAAATTTAGGAAATACCGTTCCTAATATTATTGCTGGTGTTTCAACTAAACTAAGTTATAAAGGATTGTCTTTAAGAGTTGTAGCTGATTACAAAACAGGCCATGTTTTTTATAGTACAGTTGTTGAAGCCTTAGAATTTGCTGGATTAACAGAAAACAGTGTATCTACAAATAGACAACCTTTTATATTCCCAAATTCTGTTTACGAAACAGCAACAGGTTCTGAGGTATTTGTTGAAAACACAGATAGACCTACATCAGATGGAACAAGAAACTTTTGGCAAACTTCGTATAATGAAATTAAAGAAAACTATGTAGTGGATGCCTCTGCTATTAAGGTAAGAGAAATTGCATTAGATTATACACTCCCTTCTAAATTTTTAGAAAAGAGTCCATTTGAAGCGATCACTGTTGGTTTTGTTGCTAATAACTTAATTATGTGGAGAGCAGCAGAAAACCGTTATACTGATCCAGAATTTTCACTTAACTCTGGTTTTGGACAAAATATTGGTATTGGTGCAAATAACAATGGAACTGTATCAAACGGAACAACAGGTATTGGAACTTCTGCTCAGGCTCCACCAAGTGGAACCTATGGATTTAAAGTAAATATGAAATTTTAAAAAAATTGAAAATGAAAAATATAAAAAATTTAATTCTCGTTTCGATATTGATGATATCAATATCATGTAGCGATAATTTTTTGGATGTTAATGGAAGTTCTGCAAACCCTTCTTCATCTACACCTGATTTAGTATTGCCAGCAGCACAAAAGAATTCGGCTGATATGCTTTATGATGCAGATAAGCTGAATGCTTCTGGAGACTCATTTAATAGAATTGGAAGCATACATGCCGGAGTTTTGGCTGATGCTGGAGATCGTGTTTGGTATCAACCTGAACAACAGTATTTAATTCTTAATAGTACATATTCAAGAATATGGGAAAACACCTATACACTAACTCTTTTTACCTATAATTTTATAGAAACTTTTGAAGGTGAAGGTTATGATAATTATAAAGCCATAGCAAAAATCATGAAAGCATTTCATATTGCTATGTTGGTAGATACTTATGGAGATATTCCTTATAGTGAAGCCTTTGGTAGAGGAAATAATACACAACCAGCTTATGATGATGATCAAGCGGTATATGATGCCATTTATGAAGAACTAAATACAGCAATTAGCATGATTGACAATGCGCCCCCAGGAACTTTGGCTGCATCTACAGATGCTATGTTGGGGGGTGAAATGGACGAGTGGAAAAAATTCGCTAACACACTTAAATTAAGAATGCTGTTACGTCAAGTTAATACCGGTGCTAGTTTAGCTTCTCAATATAGTGAATTAACAAGTAATGGTATTGGATTTGTAGATGCAACCGTATCTGTTAACCCTGGATATGCAAATCAAGCCAATCAACAAAATCCCTTTTACACTATATTTGGTTTAACTCCTGGAGGAAATCCTACAAACAATAATCAAGCTGCACGTGGTAATGAATTTTTTGTTGAATTTCTAAGGGATAGTAATGACCCAAGACTTACACAACTTTTTGTACCTGCCGCTTCAGATGGAGAAATTCGTGGGATTCCACAAAATGTATATACCAATGAGTTTAGATCTGATGCAACATCGCCTTTAGGCCCTGGACTTATAGTTGATAGCACTCAAGATCTTCAGGTTATGCTAGGTTCTGAATCTTTGTTTTTACAAGCAGAAGCTGCTTTTAGAGGTTTAATTCCTGGTGATCCAGCTGCTTTGTATAAAACAGGTATAGCTTCATCTTTTAGTGAGTTAGGAGCAACAGGTGCTGCTGCTTATGAAGCTGGTTCTTTTAACAATAAGATCAATTGGGCTCTAGCTGATTCGTCTGGAAACGAACTTGAGGCTATTATAACTCAAAAATGGATTGCTGGTGGTTATATTTCTGGATTTGAAGTATGGATGGATCGCGTTAGAACAGGTTTCCCTTCTGGTATACCTATTCCTGTAGGTGCTTTTTCTCCTGTATTTCCATCTAACTTATTATACCCAACATCAGAATTATCTACGAATTCAGCTAATGTTCCTGATCAAGTTGATAATGGCGCTTTTGACAGACATACATTTTGGATGCAGTAATAAATAATGAATTAATTTTAAAATATACAAATATGAAAAATATAATAAAGTCTATTACATTATTGATAATAATGGGTGTGACTGTAACTTCGTGTTTGCTAGATGATTCTAATCTAGCTGACACGTTTAATAAAGGTCCAAATTTTGTAGGTTTTACTGCAGCAACTGTTAATGCATCTGCCATAGCAGATGGAAATGAATCAGAAGTTTTCTTACCAATTATACTAGAAGGCCCAAGTTCTACTGATTTTAATGGAGAAATTACAGTGTTGCTATCAGTTGATCCTTCATCTACAGCTATTGAAGGTGTACATTATAGAATGGATTCAATGACGGCGACTATTTCGTCTGCTAATAATAATCTTGCATCTTTTCCATTAACAGTAATAACAGATGGAATCGACCCACCATTAGATGAAAATCCTTTGCTGATTTTAAATATTACTGAAATTTCCGATGGATCTGTTGTAGTAAATGGTCGGACAAGTTCAATCTCAATTGCAGTCGAATATTTATGTTTCTCGGATATCACAGGTAGATATAGAACTTTAGACGCTGCGTATTATAGAATTGGTTCATTTAATGATACCGAAACTTCTTGGCCTGCTGAAATAGAAATTCAATATATCTGTCGTGATACGTATAGAGTTATTGAATTTTTTGGATGGTTTAACGGCAATGAGTGGTATTTTAAGGTAGACCCTGAAACAGGTGTAATTACATATCCAGCTTTGACTCCAGAAGGAGAAGGACAACTTGGAAATGGACAACCTCTTATAACCTGTCAATCTAACCCGGCTGAAATGACCAATGTTCCATGTGGAGCTGCTGAAACTAATTTTGTTGTACGTAATAATGATCTTATAACATTATATATGACCTTTGGGTATTTAACTCCAGGTTCTGATGGAAATGAAGGCCCTAGAGAGTTTTATCAAGTATTGGAAAAACTATAGAATAATTTAAACTTAAAAAAATAAATAAAATGAAAAAAATATTTTATATACTAAGTAGTTGTGTACTCTCAATGTTACTTTTTATTAGTTGTAACTCTGATGATGATTTAGCTCCCGTGGGTAGTACGTCAAATTATCCTACGCCAACATTTAGTTTAAGACCAGGGCCAACTTCATTTAATGAAGCGGGTGATGCAGTAGTTACTTATGATATTGTTACGGATAGACTTACCAATACAGATCTCATCTTTAGTTTTAACCAAGTTGGCGGAAACGCAGAGCTTGGTTCAGATTATGAAGTTTCTACTGGTACAGTTGAAGCTCTTACCACTACTGGTGAAATGAGTGTTAAGATACTTAATGATGTACTAGTTGAGGATACTGAAACTATAGTTCTAGAAATTGTAAGTGGTCCTGCTGCTACAAGTGCATATTTGGTAAATCCAGATACTCAATACCCTTCTCCTTTAATAATAAACATTGAGAACTCTATTGGATTTGATCTCACAATTGGAATGGCGTGGCATGCGGATAATGGTTCTGAATCTTCACCAACAGAACTTGCAGATTTATTATTGTTAGTTACCGATGCTGTTTCTCCTTACACAGAAACAATTAATGGTGCAGATGGTGCTGATTTTGAGGAATTAACATTAGGGTCTGACACTCCAGATGGCGATTATTTTATTGTGGCAGATGTATATGCCCTTGATGATTCTGATTTTGATATTGATATAGATTTATCTTTTACCCAAGCTGGTGTTATTAACGATGAGCTTAATTTTTCCGCCGCATTAAATTCAAGAATCCTTTGTAGCGATTATACTGTTTTAGCCAAAGTAACAAAATCTGGAGAGACATGGTCCATTACATCTGAAAATGCAACTCTTACAAGTGATGGGACTCCCGACACAAGTATGGCCGCCCCTTTCATTGGAACTGCTACAGTTGTAACAGATGATTGGGCAGATTACTCAATTGGTGATTCTGTAGAAATTGAAGCAGGAGCCAGCGCCAATGAATTTTGGATAAGAAATAATGATAACCCTTCTGTTGTAAATCCAACGGAAGCTTATATAATCGTAACTATCGACGATATTTGTGGTAATGTAACTGTTACAACAGGCGTTGCCTATGATTACTCTAATTTTGGTTGTAGTTCTGAAAGCCCAGTAACAGGTAGTGGTACACTTGATCTAGCTTCTAAAACAATTGATTTATCCCTTAACTTTGATTTAGGAGGTTGTGGGGCTTTTCCTGGACAACAATTTACTCTTCAATTACCGTAATTAAATTTCTTTATTAATAAAAGAATATTTACGTAATATAAAAAAATCACTCTACAAAAGAGTGGTTTTTTTATACCTGAATCTTCTTTAGATAGATATTAGAATAATAGAACAAATTAGTTTGAAAAATGATTTTGAAATTCTAGTTTAATTTTTCTTTATTAAGTAGAACTTTTCTTCTTTCTAAAACTCATAAATACCAAAATAATCATTCCAGTAGTCACTGATAAATCAGCCAAATTAAAAATACCAGTTCTAAAAACACCACCAAGATCTATAAACAAGAAATCGGTGACTTTTCCATAGGCTATTCTATCAAAAACATTAGCAATTCCTCCGCCAATAATACTTGCAAAAGCAAAAAGCGACCAATTATCTAAGGATTTATCTTTGAATATATGACGAAGCACAAAACCTAAAACCAGTATTGGTAGTATGAGCAATAAGATGATTCTAAGAGTTTCATTTAATTCACTACCCATGCCAAGAAAAGCACCAGTGTTTTCAACATTCATCATAACAAAAGCATCACCAATTAAAGGAATGCGTTCCCCACGATTGATTTCTGTTCTTAATGTAATATGTTCTCTTACTATAACTTTAGAAATCTGGTCTACCGCTATAGTTATAACAATAACTAATATAATGTAGATGGAGCGTTTGTTTAGCTTCATTTAAGTATTATTGGTTTCAAAAGTTGCAGAAGCGGTTTCAGATGCTCTATTAATCTTTTTTACTAAGCCTTGTAAAACTTTTCCAGGACCAACTTCAGTAAATAATGTAGCACCATCAGCAATCATTTGTTGCACAGATTGTGACCAACGTACAGGAGCTGTTAATTGAGAAATAAGATTCGCTTTTATAGTGGCTTCATCAAGTACAGCACTAGCTGTTACATTTTGATAAATTGGGCAGTTTGGTGTGCTAAAGTTTGTGTTTTCAATGGCTGCAGCAAGTTCTTCGCGAGCAGGTTCCATTAAAGGCGAATGAAAGGCACCACCAACTGGTAAAACCAAAGCACGACGTGCACCCTCTTCTTTTAAAGCTTCACAAGCTTTGTTAATCGCTTCAACTTCACCAGAAATTACTAATTGCCCGGGGCAGTTGTAATTAGCAGGAACCACAATACCGTCTGTCATAGCGCATATTTTTTCAACTACATCATCCTCAAGCCCTAAAACAGCAGCCATAGTACTTGGTTGTAATTCACAAGCTTTTTGCATCGCTATAGCACGCTGAGAAACTAATTTTAAGCCATCTTCAAAGTTTAAAGCGCCATTGGCTACTAATGCTGAAAATTCTCCAAGCGAATGTCCAGCAACCATATCTGGTTTAAAACTATCGCCTAATGTTTTAGCTAGAATCACAGAGTGTAAAAATATAGCAGGTTGCGTTACTTTAGTTTCTTTTAAGTCTTCAGCAGAACCTTCAAACATAATGTCTGTTATATGGAAACCAAGAATTTCGTTGGCTTGTTCAAATAGTTCTTGTGCTAAAGGTGAGTTTTCGTAAAGGTCTAACCCCATTCCTGAAAATTGAGCTCCCTGACCTGGAAAAATATATGCGTTCATGTTAGTTCGTTTTTAGTGTGGTAAAAATAGCAATAAAATTGGAACTATAAGTTATTAGTTGCTGCTTCAGCACAACGCTCTCCATCCATAGCAGCCGAAACAATACCACCAGCATAACCGCCACCTTCACCACAAGGATATAAGTTTGAAATTTGAGGATGATGTAATTGTTCGTTTCTTGGAATAGAAACAGGTGATGAAGTTCTAGATTCTACACCAACGACATTAGCTTCTTCGGTATAATAGCCTTTCATTTTTCTGCCAAAAGCTTCAAAACCTTTTCGGAGTCTGCCACCAATAAATTTAGGTAATAAAGAATGTAATGGAGCAGATTTTAATCCAGGTTGATAAGATGTAGGATTTAATTCTGGAGATAATTTACCTTCAACAAAATCAGTTAGACGTTGCGCAGGTGCTGCTTGACTTCTGCCACCAGAGGTAAATGCTAAACGTTCTAAGTTTTTTTGATATTCTAATCCTTTTAAAGCGCCAAACTGTTCGTATTTATGTAAATCAGTATCCGCATTAATTTCAACCACAATTCCAGAATTGGCATATAAGTTATTTCGTTTAGATGGGGACATTCCGTTTACAACCACTTCACCATTGGCGGTAGCTGCAGGTACAATAAAACCACCAGGGCACATACAAAATGAATATACCCCTCGGTCTTTAACTTGTTCTACCAAACCATAAGAAGCTGCAGGGAGTAACTCGTTGCGTTTTCCAGAACAATGGTATTGTATGGAATCTATTATGTGTTGCGGATGTTCAACACGAACGCCCATCGCAAATGATTTAGCTTCTAATGCAATTTGTTTTTTATGAAGTAAATAAAAGATATCTCTTGCAGAATGTCCTGTGGCTAGAATTACTTTCTCAACAGGTATTTCTGCTTCATTTTTAAGTTGAATTGCTTTAATTTTATTGTCTTTTATAATGAAATCGGTAACACGCGTTTCAAAATGTATTTCTCCTCCATGTTCTAGAATAGTTTCACGAATATTCTGAACCACTTTAGGTAATTTGTTAGTCCCAATGTGTGGGTGAGCATCCACAAGAATTTGATCTGTGGCACCATGGTAAACTAGATTCTCAAAAATACGACGGACATCACCACGTTTTAAACTTCGGGTATACAGTTTACCATCACTGTAAGTTCCTGCACCACCTTCGCCAAAACAATAATTAGAATCTTCGTTTACAAAATGGTCTTGATTTATAGCTTTTAA
>RCNE010001607.1_pt1 | contig 12215 bp, 9 predicted proteins | sample 2041361 | NCBI WGS metagenome assembly RCNE01 (sample SAMN09708229, study PRJNA481090) | Marine sediment metagenome, whole genome shotgun sequencing project.
ATATGGAAAAACAGCAACGACCCCGCACCGCTCATCATGAAAGCCGTGCTTCCGTAGCAATGCCGTGCGCGGCAGAAGAAGTCGAGGCGTTCACGCAGTGGGATATCGTCAGCTTCGTCACTGGCAAGCACCTCGAGAGCGCCTACAACTTCGTCAACGTAATCGACAATCAGCTTTTTGGTACCGAACTTGGACTTTCCATACAGGGCGCGCCGGCCCATACCATCGATATTGCCGTGAATCCCTTCGTTCAAGGCAAACAAAACACCGGAATGATCACCGGCAGCCCGCAGCCTGCGAAGCCGCCTCAGACGGCGGCGAATCGACTTGTAATCGAAGTGTTTGGACTCGTCACTCGACTTCCATCGGGCAACGCCGGACTTCTTGTCATGAGCGATAGCGGCGGCTTGCCATTCTTCGTAACTTTCGGCCGCAGCCATATCCGTCTCGAGACGTTTTGTGGCCGATAAGATCATGAATTCAACACCGGTAAGTTATTGTTAGCGTAACAGTTTCTGGTTGTCCTCAACAGTGCATACGCACTGGCGTCCTGCTGGCGTTTAATCCGTGCCTCCATTGGCTTGATCGAACTGCAAGTGTAGACAAGCATCGCCCCCCTGTAATTCGTATTGTCCACTAGTCCACTGCACATTTTGTTAGGATGGCGGACCCGCTGGAAAACGACTAATAAGGACAATAATGGCGGATCAGTCCAATAGAATCAGTCAGTTGAAGATTGACCGCAGCGCGCCGGCGGCGTCCGGGCGTAGCTGGCTATGGCCAGGTTTGATTACGGCAGCCGTTATCATCGCCCTGCTGTCGTGGGCTTTCCTGCGACCTGGCGCAGCTAGCGTTCGAGTGGCAACCGACATCGCCCGCAACCCACCCAGTGCGGCTGCCGCGAACAGCGTTCTGGACGCATCCGGATACGTGGTTGCGAGACGCCAGACCACGGTGTCATCGAAAGTGACCGGCAAAGTCGTAGAGGTGTTTGTTGAGGAAGGCATGCGTGTGGAAAAGGACCAGGTAGTAGCGATCCTGGATGACGCGACGCAGCAGGCCCAACTGTCACTGGCGAAAGCTCGCGCCGATGCCTCACGCGCTGCTTTGCAGGAAATCGCAGCAAGGCTGCGTAACGCCCGCTTGGAACGCGACCGATTGCGCGACCTCGCGAAGCGCGGCCTGACGAGCGCTGCCAGTGTCGATGGCGCTGAGGCCACTTACGATGAGCTTGCCGCCCGTCTCGAGACCGGACGAGAGAATGTGAAAGTCGCTGAACGCAGTGTTGCCGTGGCCGAAGACTCTTTGTCCAACATGACAATCAAGGCGCCGTTCGCCGGCATGGTCGTGTCGAAAAACGCACAGCCCGGTGAAATGATTTCGCCGGTGTCCGCCGGCGGCGGATTCACGCGAACCGGTATCTGCACGATCATCGACACCGACTCATTGGAAATCGAGGTGGATGTCAATGAAGCCTATATTCAGCGAGTGCAACCGGGGCAGCGCGTATCGGCAACGCTGGACGCCTATGCAGACTGGCACATCCCGGCGGAGGTCATTGCGATCATACCGACGGCCGATCGCCAAAAAGCGACCGTGAAGGTCCGCATTGCTCTTCTCGAACGCGACGAACGCGTACTGCGTGACATGGGCGTGAAGGTTGCCTTTCTGGATGTCGATGCGCCTGCAATGCCGGTGGATGAATCGCAGGACCCGCGCGGCGTACTCGTTTCGGGCGAAGCGCTGCGCTCCGATAGTGCGGGCGACTTTGTCTGGCGTATTATTGACGGCCGCTTGGAGCGGCGCGCGGTGCAGGTGAGCGGACGACGGGACAGGACAAGAATCCTCGTGACCAGTGGGCTGCAGCCTGGCGAGACCGTTGTTCGTTCATCCGAATCACCGCTGGTTGACGGGCAAGCGATAACAACCGATTAGGCAGGAGCAAAAAGGCATGTCAGACATTTTGGCCCGACTCGAAAACGTCAGCCGTATCTACCAGAAGGGCAAGGAAACGGTTGAGGTTCTACACGAGCTCAATCTCGAGATTCCTGACGGCGATTTCATTGCGATCATGGGCCCTTCGGGCTCTGGCAAGACCACGTTGCTTAACCTGTTAGGCGGCCTGGATAAACCCACGGCAGGTACTGTCACCGTGGGAGATGCAGAACTGTCGTCGATGTCGAACAGCCAACTGTCACGATGGCGCTCCAGCCACGTCGGGTTCATTTTCCAGTTCTACAACCTGTTGCCCGTCCTGACGGCGCACAGAAATGTGGAATTGCCATTGTTGCTGACCAACTTCAACGCCAAAGAGCGGGCCAAGCGTGCGTCAATTGCGCTGGATATCGTCGGACTCGGCGATCGAGCTAAACACTACCCGCGTGAATTATCCGGTGGCCAGGAACAACGTGTCGCCATTGCCCGTGCGATCGTGTCTGACCCATCGCTGCTGCTGTGTGACGAGCCGACGGGCGATCTCGACCGCGAAAACGCCGACGAAATTCTTAAATTGCTGCAGCTTTTGAATCGCGAGCATGGGAAGACGATTGTCATGGTGACGCATGACGCGCAGGCGGCTGAGTATGCCAATCGCACGTTACATTGCGACAAAGGTACGCTCGAGGCGAGAGAGTCAGCATGAAGTATTTCCGCCTTATCTGGAAAAACGTCTGGCGCAAGAAAATTCGCACACTGCTGACAATACTCTCGGTCTTTGTTGCTTTCCTGCTGTTCTCATTGCTGTCGGCGATTGGTTTTGCATTCAAAGGCGGTGAAGATGTCGCTGACGCCGAACGGCTGATCGTCATTAACAAGGTTTCTCTGATCAACCCTATTCCCATGAGTTACCTGAACCGCATCCTGGCAACGGAGGGCGTGGCATCAGTAACACACGCGACCTGGTTCGGTGGTTACTACCAGGAACCGAAGAATCAGTTCGGCCAGTTCCCGGTTGATCCGCAGCCCTATCTCGATATGTTTCCGGAGTTCGATTTGCCCGCCGAACAACTTGAGGCGTTCAAGCGTAACCGAACGGGCGCCATCGTCGGAGAGGAACTCGCCACGGCCTATGGCTGGAAGGTGGGAGACCGCATTCCGATTCAAGCAACGATCTGGACCAAGGCTGACGGCGGTCGTACCTGGGAGTTTGATATCGAAGGCATCTTCTCAACCAGCGACGCGCGCGGCAGCACGGCGGTGATGTTATTTCAGTACGACTATTTCGAAGAGTCCCGCGCGTTCGCCAAGGGCACCGTCGGCTGGTACACCTTGCGTGTCTCGCCCGGCGCGGACCCGGTGCAGGTCGCCAAAGCAATCGACCTGCAGTTCGCGAACTCACCGAACGAAACCAAGACCAGTACCGAAGCGGCATTCGCCAAGTCTTTTACTCAACAGTTTGGCAACATTGCGCTGATCGTCACGCTGGTCCTCGGCGCCGTGTTCTTCACATTGTTGCTGGTTTCGGGAAATACGATGTCGCAATCAGTGCGCGAACGGATTTCCGAACTGGCTGTGCTGAAGACGCTCGGGTTCACTGACCTATCCGTGCTCGGCATCGTCTTGTCCGAGTCAATCCTGATCATGCTGATCGGTGGGCTCCTGGGACTTGGCATAGGCTGGGTGCTGGTGCAGGGCATGGCTGAGCAAATGGGTGCGTTTCTGCCCGGACTGTTCCTGTCGCCCGGCGCGATCTTTGGCGCCATCGCAATCATGATCGGCGCCGGCCTGATAGCCGGCATCTTCCCGGCGCTCAAAGCAATGCGCCTTTCCATCATCGACGCGCTCGCGCGCGCATAGGAGACGTTGATGAGCGGACTTAATCAGATATTTGCAGTCACCTGGCTGAACCTTCGCAACCTGCCGCAGCGCATGGGCTCGTCGGTCGTCGCCGTTATCGGTGTCGCAGCTGTCGTGCTCGTGTTCGCCGCGGTTTTGTCGATGGCGAAGGGCTTTGAACGCACCATGATCGCCGCCGGCTCCGATGATACGGCCATCATCATGCGCAGCGGCTCGACATCCGAGCTCACTAGCGGGCTGTCGAACGAACAAGTATTAATTGTCTCCGACGCACCGGGCGTCCTCAAAGACGGCGACGACGCGATCCTGTCGGCGGAACTGTACGTCGTCGTCGACGTCAAGAAAAAATCCACCAACACCGACTCAAACGTGCCTTTTCGCGGTGTACAACCAGGCGCATTCGATGTGCGCAATGGCATCCGGCTCGTAGAAGGTCGCATGTTTGAAGAAGGCAAAAATGAACTTCTCGTTGGCCGCTCTGCACAGCAGGAATTCGCCGGGCTTGAGACCGGCACGTCGATTCAGTTTGGCCAAAGCACCTGGGATGTCGTAGGCGTTTTTGAAGCCAACGGCAGCGTCTCCGAGTCCGAACTCTGGACCGACGTGCGCGTATTGCAGGGGGCGTACCGACGCGGCAATTCGTTTCAATCGGTGCGGGTCCGATTGCAGAGCCCCGACAGTATCGAGGCCTTGCGAGACGCGCTCGAGGACGATGTCAGGATTGATCCGGATGTCATGACGGAAAAAGAGTACTACTCATCCCAGGCCGAACCGTTGAGCCGCTTCATACGCCTGATCGGCTACCCGCTGACTTTTCTGATGGCGATCGGTGCAATATTCGGCGCACTGAACTCGATGTACTCGTCGGTTTCGGTGCGCGGCAAAGAGATCGCAACGCTCCGGGCGCTGGGGTTCGGACCGTTATCCGTGCTGATATCCACCATGGTGGAGTCAACCCTGCTCGCGCTCGTCGGCGGATTGATCGGCGGCGCGATTGCGTTTCTCGTTTTCAATGGTTTCCAGGTCTCGACTTTGAACGGCGCCAGCTTTAGCCAGGTCGTGTTCGACTTCGCAGTAACGCCGGAGCTCCTGATTGACGGCCTTAAAGCGGCATTGATTATTGGCGCCGTGGGCGGGCTATTTCCGGCAATTCGCGCAGCCCGGCTACCCGTTGCACAAGCATTGCGTGAGCTCTGACGGCGGCATTCATCGACGCTCATTGACCCTCATTGACTGAAGGTCAGTGCCCCGTCTTCCAGCTCACCGCTACGGGCCCATTTGCGCTCAAGCCGATAATCCTGCGGGTTCGTCCACGGCGCATGGTCGCCCTGCTTCGGCAGGTTGCCCATGACGCGCTGCAGGTAGCCGGACGAAAAACCGATAAGCCAGGGGCGCTTCGGCATGTCGATTTCATCATCTCGCAGCACCGGCTGACAACGTCGCGTGCCAGTCGCCTCCATGTGGTTGATCACTCTGCAGGCGAAATCGGCGATTAGATCAGCGCGTAGCGTCCACGATGCATTGATGTAGCCGAAGGTGGAAATCATGTTCGGCACGCCCGCGCTCATGAATCCGCGATAGGTGAATGTATCGGGCATATGAACTTGCTGGCCGTCAACGACGAAGCTGACGTCGCCAAGGACGCGAAGCTCGAGCCCCGTCGCCGTAACGATGATGTCAGCGTCGAGCGTCTCACCGGACTGCAGCGCGACGCCGTGCTCGGTGAAACAATCGATTTGATCAGTGACGACGGACGCCTTACCGGAACGGATGGCATCAAACAGGTCGTTGTTCGGCACCAGGCAAAGCCGTTGCTCCCAGGGATTGTACGTCGGCGTAAAATGCGTCTCGACATCGTAGTCCTTGCCCAGCTCCTTGCGAACCCATTGCAGCAGCTTGCGTTTTACCCGCTCGGGGTGCTTGCGACTCTGACGAAAAGTCCATCGTTGCAGTTCTATGTTCTTCCAGCGCGTAATGGCATAGGCAACTTTTTCGGGCAGCACCTTGCGCAGGATATTCGCAATGATGTCTGTATCCGGCATGGAGACGACATACGTCGGCGAGCGCTGCAGCATTGTCACATGACCCGCCTGTTTCGCCAGCTCCGGCAGCAGCGTTACTGCGGTCGCACCGGAGCCTATGACGACTATTTTTTTGCCGCGATAATCGAGATCCTGTGGCCAGTGCTGCGGATGGACAAGTGTGCCCTGAAAGCGCTCACGCCCCGCGAATTCCGGCGTATACCCACGGTCGTAGCGGTAGTATCCGGCGCACATCAGCAGGACGTTGCAACGGATGCGCACGGTAGCGCCGCTGTCGGTTTGCCGTGCTTCAACTTCCCAGGTCGCGTCGTCACTGGACCACGACGCACGGATCACCTGGTGACCAAAACGAATATGCTGATCGATACCGTGTTCCTCAGCCGCCTCATTCAAGTAGTTAAGAATGGCCGGTCCATCGGCAATAGCTTTGGAGTGCGACCAAGGTTTGAAACGATAGCCGAGCGTGTGCATATCGCTGTCCGAGCGAATGCCGGGATAGCGGAAAAGGTCCCAGGTTCCTCCGATCGCATCGCGATGTTCAAGAATGAGAAACGATTTCTGCGGACACTGCTCCTTGAGATGGCACGCAGAGCCGATGCCGGAGAGCCCCGCCCCGACAATGACAACATCAAAGAATTTGCTGTCCACCATATTTTATCTGTCTGACCCTGTTTAAAGCGCCGCTCGGCTCGCCAAAGTAACCGGGGTATCACGGTGTGCATTATGCGCCGCGTAACGGCGAAGAGACATCTCGCAGAACGATACGCCGACCTGCTACGCTAGCGAGCACGTTCTATCGAGACACGCGCCAGCTGCGCTCTGCATGACTGAAAACCCTGAAAAAGACGTTGGACTATTACGCCGCGCACTGGGCGTGTTCGCTTATAGTCGGCGGGCTTTGGAGCTTGTCTGGACCACCAGCCGCGCACTGACATTAACGCTCGCTGTTCTGACAATCCTGGCCGGCATACTGCCGGCTGCGATCGCTTATGTCGGCAAGCTCATTGTCGACGCCGTGGTTGCCGCGATGAACTCGTCGAACCCCGACACGCAGGGCGTGTTGCAATTAATCCTGCTCGAAGCCGGAATCGTGGTCGCCGTGGCCGCTTGCCAGCGTGGCATTTCTGCAAGCCAGTCCCTGCTACGCGCCCTGCTCGGCCAGCGCGTCAACGTCATGATCCTTGAGAAAGCGCTAACGCTGCAGCTCACACACTTCGAGGACTCCGAGTTCTACGACAAGTTAACCCAGGCGCGGCGCGAGGCGTCGAGTCGGCCGTTGAGCCTGGTCAATCGTACTTTCGGGCTGGCACAAAACACGTTGTCGCTGACCAGCTACGCCGTCCTGCTGTTCGCGTTTTCGCCGTGGGCGGTTTTGATACTCGTGATTGCCGGACTGCCGTCCTTTTTCGCTGAAGCTAAATTTTCGGGCGATCGTTTCCGGTTATTTCGCTGGCGCTCACCGGATACACGCATGCAGATGTACCTCGAGTCGGTCATCGCGCGCGAGGACGGGGTCAAGGAGGTCAAACTGTTTCAGCTGGGTCCGCGCTTGCTGCAGCGCTACCAGGATATTTTTCTGAAGCTCTTCACCGAAGACCGCAAGCTCACCTTGCGTCGCGATGGCTGGGGGTTTGTCCTCGGCTTGATATCGACCGCCGCTTTTTACGGTGCCTACGCGTGGATAGTCATTGCGACCGTGTACAGCCGGATCACCCTGGGTGCCATGACCATGTACCTGGTGCTGTTCCGGCAGGGCCAGGCAGCTGTTACTGCCATATTGTCGGCCGTCAGCGGCATGTACGAGGACAACCTGTACATCTCCAATCTCTACGAATATCTCGAACAACCGGTTATCAGCCAGTCGGGAGAGGTCGAGACCGGAGTCGATCCGAGCCGTGGCCTTGAGCTCGAAAACGTGTCTTTCTCGTATCCGGGTTCCGACGCAAAAGCGCTGGACGATATAACGCTGCAGATACGCCCCGGCGAAAGCCTGGCCGTCGTCGGCGAGAACGGCTCTGGCAAGACGACGCTGATCAAGCTGATCACGCGCCTGTACGAGCCGAGCAACGGCCGCATACTGCTTGACGGCGTCGAACTGTCAGACTGGAACATTGAGGCGCTACGACAACGCGTCGGCGTGATCTTCCAGGATTTTGGGCGCTACCAGTTCACCGTCGGTGAAAACATAGGTGCCGGTGACGTACGCCACTTTGAAGAACCGGAACGCTGGGCCGATGCAGCCACCGCCGGCATGGCAGCACCGTTTATCAACGAACTGCCCGCTGGCTACGACACGCAGCTCGGACGCTGGTTCAAAGACGGTCGGGAACTGTCCGGCGGGCAGTGGCAGAAGATCGCGTTATCGCGCGCCTTCATGCGGACGGATGCCGATATCCTCGTGCTCGACGAGCCAACGGCTTCCATGGACGCCGCGTCTGAAGCCGCGATTTTTGATCACTTCCGGCAGATGAGCCAGAACAAGATGACCATTCTGATATCGCACCGCTTCTCGACGGTGCGCGCGGCCGATCAGATCATCGTCATTGATCATGGCCGCATTCTTGAGCGGGGTGATCACACGAGCCTGATGGCCGACGACGGCCAGTACGCGCACCTGTTCCGTCTGCAGGCGAAAGGCTACCAGTAGCGGCAAGCCATTATCGCGCGGCGCGCGCGGCGTTGCCGGCGATCAAATCGATCAGCTGCGGCCACAGCTCCTGTGGCAGGTTATGGCCCATACCGTCGATGATCTCCAGTCTCGCGCCGTCCACTTGTTCTGCGGTGTCGATACCACCGGCCAGCGGCACCAGCGGATCCTCGCGGCCGTGAATAACCAGCGTCGGCACGGCTATTTGTTGCAGCCGGTCGTGCCGATCACCGTCTTCGATGATTGCGGCGACGTGCCGCACGAAACCGGACGGGAAGTAGCAACGATCAAAGCTGAGCCCGCACATCTCCCGACGCGTTTCTTCGTCGACCGGGTAAGCGGGGCTTCCGATCAGCTCGATCGTGCGCATGTTGTGCGCGATAACCGCCTCGCGGTTCCCGTTAGCGGGGCGCGCGCGGAACATATGCCGTGACACCAAAGGGTCGGCGCCAGGTAGCGCTCGATGGCCGCTGGTCGACATGATGGATGTCAGCGTGCGGATTTGCTCAGGAAACTGCACGGCGAAATTCTGGGCGATCATGCCGCCCATTGATGCGCCGACGATGTGTGCTTTTGGCACCGCCAGCGCGGTGAGGAGACCTGCCGCATCGGCAGCCATATCTCGCAACGTGTACGGGGCTCGAACCGGCAGCCGCAACAAGCTGCGCAGCAAGAGCGAAGCAACACCGGGCGTTTTCGCATTGTCGAATTTCGTCGAGAAACCAGTATCCCGGTTGTCATAGCGGATAACCTGAAACCCGCGCGCGGCGAGGTCGTGGCAGAATAACTCCGGCCACGCGATCAGCTGCATCCCCAGCCCCATAATCAGGAGAACGGTCGGGTCAGACGGCTCACCGACGGTCTCGTATTCAATTGTTATGCCGTTTGCGCTGGCCTGGGTCATGGTTTCCTTGGTCCTTTAATTCGCGAAACTGGTCGGATATCCTCACAGGGTCTTCATGGTATTGTTCGCCATCGACGGAGCGCAAGTCCCATGGATCTCACTGCACATTGGGTCGGATTTACGGCCATTATTTTGTTTGTGGCGGCCTACAGCCTCGTCATCACCGAAGAGTTCACGCACCTGCGCAAGTCCAAGCCGGTCATGCTGGCGGCCGGCATCATTTGGGGCCTGATTGCATACCAGTACGCCGGCTCCGATGAACCTCATGCGACCGCCGAGGCTGTTCAAGATTACCTGACAGAGTTCGCACAGTTGTTTTTGTTCTTGCTGGCCGCGATGACCTACGTCAATGCGATGAGCGAGCGCCAGGTTTTTCTCGCGCTGCGGGGCTGGCTGGCACGTCGCTCATACACCTACCGCACGATGTTCTGGATCACCGGATTCCTGAGCTTTTTCCTGTCGCCCATTATCGATAACCTGACCACAGCGCTGGTCATGTGTGCCGTCGTCCTCGCGATTGGTCAGGGTAATCCGCGTTTTATCGGCATCGCCTGTATCAACATCGTTGTTGCCGCGAATGCCGGCGGTGCGTTCAGTCCCTTCGGCGACATTACGACGTTAATGGTCTGGCAGCGCGGCATCGTCAGCTTTGAGACCTTTTTTCACCTGTTTCTTCCCAGCGCTGTCAACTTCCTGGTGCCGGCGACCATCATGTCGTTTGCTATATCCAGGCAGTCGGGCGCCCCGGCGGCGGAAAAACATCCGATTCAAATGAAACGCGGCGCCAGGCGCATCATGTTCTTTTTCGTCTGCACGATTACTACCGCCGTGTCCTTCCACAACTTCCTGCACTTGCCGCCATTTCTCGGCATGATGACCGGGCTCGCGGTTCTCAAGTTCTTCGGCTATTACCTGCGCATAACGCACGGCGAAACCGAGTTCGATCGCAAAAAGTACGGCCAGATCGGCGACACGTCACCGTTCGACAGTTTCCGGGAAGTATCGAGGATCGAGTGGGATACGCTCCTGTTCTTTTTCGGTGTGATCATGTGTGTTGGCGGCCTCGGATTCATCGGCTATCTCGATCATCTCTCGGCCTATATGTACGGGCAGCTCGGCCCCACCGTCGCCAATGTACTAGTTGGCGTGATCTCTGCGGCCGTTGACAACATTCCGGTGATGGTCGCCGTGCTGGAAATGAATCCCACGATGGACCTGCAGCAATGGCTGCTGGTCACGCTCACCGCGGGCGTCGGCGGCAGCCTGTTGTCGATCGGATCGGCCGCCGGTATTGCGCTGATGGGCCAGGCACGTGGTCAATACACGTTTTTTACGCACCTGCGTTGGACGCCTGCCATAGCGCTCGGTTACATTTTGAGTATCTGGCTGCATCTCGTGCTTAACAGCGGTTTTGCGGGTGTGCTGCCGAACGCTTTGCGGTAGCCTGCCGCGATGCTCGCGTTTATAGGTCTCGTTACCGGCATTGCCCTCCTGATTGGCGGTGGTACTTTGCTCGTGCGTGGTGCGTCCGAGATAGCGACACGCCTCGGCGTATCGCCACTGATTGTCGGCCTCGTCGTTGTTGGCTTCGGTACCAGCGCACCAGAGCTCGCCATCAATGTCTTCGGCGCGCTGCGCGGCGAGACCGGCCTCGCCTTCGGCAACGTCGTTGGTTCCAACATCAGCAATTTGGCGCTTGTTCTGGGCGCGGCCGCACTGGTCGCTCCCATGGCTATTCGGAGTCAGCTGGTACGGCGTGAGGTACCGTTCCTTTTGCTGGTCACGGCCATAATAACGGTGATGGCGCTCGACGGGCCTCTCGAGGGGTTGCCGGCAATAATCAGTCGCTCCGAGTCCGTCGTATTGCTGTCGCTGTTCTGCATATTTATTTACATCAATGTTCTCGACTTCGTCGACTCACGTCGCTCGGATAAACTCATCGTCGACATCGAGCACAATCAGTTTATCGACAGGGACCCGTACAGCCGCTATCGCTGGCTGTTTGTCGTAGGCGGCATGGCCCTGCTATTCGGCGGCGGCGAAGTGACCGTAAGAAACGGCGTTGCACTCGCCACAAACCTGGGTGTCTCGGCAACGATCGTCGGCCTCTTCATTGTCGCCGTCGGTACCAGCATGCCCGAGTTGGTTACGTCCATTATTGCCGCCAGGCGCGGCGAATCAGACCTCGCTCTCGGTAATGTGGTCGGTTCCAATTTCTTCAATTCACTGATCGTGTTACCGGCGAGCGGGATAATCAGCCAGATACCCGTGCCTCGCGGAGGCATCGGTGACCTTGCTCTGTCACTGGTACTGGCCGCTCTGCTGCTTCCGCTATTCTTCCTCCGTGAGGCACGCCTGAGCCGCAAGACCGGCGCCTTCCTGCTGCTGTTGTATTTCAGTTACGCTGCTTTAAGAATCTACTTCGAATAGACTTGCCGCCGCAGCTGGTCTAAAAGGGCCCGGACCGATTCTCTCATCCCTATTAAAAGTCATTGCCGCACTGGCGTTCGTCGTCGCAGGCGCGATTGGCGTGCTGTGGCTGCGATCCTATGCGCCTGAGGATATTGAAGCGGTTAGCTTTAGTTGTTCAACCGATGCGCCAGCGTGGGCGGCACGCGAACCGCTAAAAGTCATGAGCTACAACGTGCAGTACATGGCCAGCAAGAACTATGTTTTCTTTTACGACGTCGATATCAATAACCCGGAACGACTCGAGGCGGTCGCGAAAGCCAACAAGACGCTGGCCAGCCAGCCATCGGAAGAGCACGTATTCTGGACACTGGATAAAGTGGCCGAGGTCATAACGAGAGAAGACCCTGATATCGTC
>RCNE010001608.1_pt1 | contig 12209 bp, 10 predicted proteins | sample 2041361 | NCBI WGS metagenome assembly RCNE01 (sample SAMN09708229, study PRJNA481090) | Marine sediment metagenome, whole genome shotgun sequencing project.
ACGCCGGGAAGCACATGACCGGCAGTGCCGCCACCAACGATGAGGGCGTACGTTCCAGCCGGGCTCAACGGGTGCCTCGGGCCACATTCAACATGACACCGACGCCTGCCAGAGTGGTCACCAGTGAGGTTCCACCGGCGGACATAAACGGCAATGGAACGCCGGTAATAGGCAGAACACCGAGCACCGCACCGATGTTAATGAACGCCTGCACGAGGATCCAGGAGGCAATGCCGATCACCAACAAAGCGCCGAAACGTTCGGCACGTCGAGCAACGACGAGGGCAACAAGCCCGAACAACACGTATCCCACAACAACGACAGTCGCTCCGACGAGGCCGAACTCCTCAGCCGTAACAGCGAAAACAAAGTCGTTGTGTGCTTCGGGCAGGTAGCCAAATTTTCCGCGGCTCTCGCCGATTCCCACACCGCGGACGCCACCGTTTGCGACCGAGACGAGCGATTGGATCGTCTGCCACCCTTCATCGAGAGGGTCAGACCACGGGTCGAGAAAGGCCAGAAGCCGATCGCGTCGATACGGAGCGAAATAGGCCAACGCTCCTGCACCTGCAGCACTCAACGTGCCAAGCACGGCAATCACCCAGAGCCGAATACCGCTTGCGAAGAGCGTGGAGATCCCAATGACGAAGATGATGATCGTCGTACCGAGATTCGGCTGCATCAAGATGAGGCCGCCATACGCCATGAGAACAACCAGAATCGGGCGAAGCGAGCGCTCGACGTCGACGGTCTTGGATCGCGCCAGGTTGTCTGCCGCGAAAAGCACCAATGCGAGCTTGGCAACTTCGGATGGCTGGAATTGCACAGGGCCGAGACGGATCCATCGCTGCGCACCGTTGACCGAAACACCGAACCAGGGCAGCAGCACCATCACGAGAAGCACGAACGAAACAATCAACGCAGGAACGGTAAAACGACGCAGGACGCGGTGATCGATGAGCGTCGTGGCGAGGCACGCCAGAGTTCCCAGGCCCAACCACATGGCTTGGGTCCGGAACTCGCCCCACGGCGACCCTGTGGCGGTGAGTGACGTGACCGATGAGGCTGAGAGCACCATCGTCAGCCCCAGCAGGGAGAAACACACAACGATGCCAAGCAGGATGACGAAGGGCGTCGAAGTAACTGGAGTCTTGTTCGACGAGGCGGTCGTGGTTCGCCGTGCAGCGGCCGGTCTCGTGGGTGCCTTTGCACGTGTGCCGGTTCGACGCTTCGGACCCGGCCGTGTCGGCGTCCGAGTCGAAGATGATCTCCGGGATGTGGCCGGCGTTCGCCGGGACGTCGCTGTTGTCCGAGTCATGAGACCTCCACGAGTTCGTGAACCGCGCGAATGAAGTCATCCCCGCGCGCACCATAGTTGGGGTATGCGTCAAAGGATGTGCATCCCGGAGACAGCAGTACAGCATCGCCGATCTCTGCGACCGACAGTGCGACCCGTACCGCATCGTCCATCGACGTTGCGCGCAGAACGGTCGTCTCGCCTTCGAACACTGCAGCGATCTCGTCGGCAGCGTCACCCATAACCACCACAGCTCGGGTGCGCTCGGCGGCCCCTCGCAGCCCGCCGAGGTCGAGTCCCTTGTTCTTGCCACCAGCGATCAAGACGACCGACGCAAAGGCCCGCACCGCAGTCAACACGGCATGAGGAACCGTAGCTTTTGAGTCGTTGTAGAACGACACGCCATGGCTAGTCACCACGTGCTGGATCCGATGGGGCGGCAGCTGATGTGTGGCCAGTGCGGCACGAATTCCTGTCACCGTGGCGCCAAGCCTCAACGCGAGGGCGGCAGCCACGAGGGTGTTCGTAACGTCGTGGGGAAACGCCCGCTCCAGGTCGTCGAGTCCTGCAATATCGACACCATCGAGCAGCAGTCGGCCGTTCTCCACAAATCCATCGATCCCGCTCCCTGGTTCCAATCCAACGATCGTGCTCGGCCGGTCCGACCGAACGTGCGCCTGCACGACGGGATCATCCGAGGGAGCAACCGCCAACCCATTCGGTGACAAGTTGGCCCAGATCTTCGCCTTCGCGAGCTCATATGACTCGAGACTCGAATGCACATCAAGGTGGTCTGGGCTGAAGTTCAACCACGCTGCTGCAGTCGGTTCAAAGCGCTCCGAGTGAGCAAGACGAAACGAGGAGGCTTCCACGACGAACACATCGAAACTCGGGTCGTCGATCACCTCAATGAGTGGTGTTTCGGTGTTCCCGACGCCAACCGCAGCGATACCAGAAGCTTCGAGCATCGCAACAGTGAGCAGGGTGACCGAGGTCTTCCCGTCGGTGCCGGTGACCGCAGCGATAGGGCGATCGTCCCACCATCGGGCCATGTCGAATTCGGAAATCGTGGGTACCCGATGAGCTCTGGCAAGGCCGAACGCTGGGTGCGATTCGGGAACACCAGGACTCGGGAGGAAGGCGGCAGCACCAACGAACGCGGCCTCGAGGGTTGCCTCATCTGGGGCCTCGATGAGTTCGACGCCGAGCTCGGTGGCGAGTCGTCGGGTGTTGTCCGTCGGCCGGTCGTCGATGACCGTCACGGCAATGCCGCGTCGTCGAAGCGCTTGGGCAACCGATCTCCCCGTGACCCCGAGACCAAGAACTACGGCTCGATCGTCCGGCATCAGCCGTGTCTCGTCACTCACGCAGTGATTCCCTGACGGATCGAGTCCCAGTAGAAGATCCCGACGCCTACACCAGTTGTGAGGCCCGAGATCAGCCAGAAGCGGATGATCACACGAGTCTCGGGCCAACCAGCAAGCTCAAAATGGTGGTGGATCGGCGCCATGCGGAACAGGCGACGACCGTTCTGGGTGCGAAAGACCAGGATTTGCAAGATCACTGAAACTGTCTCGGTGACGAACAGCAGACCCATGATCGGCAGCAGTAGATGGGTGTTGGTAGTCAACGCGAGTGCTGCCAGGGCGGCGCCGATTGCCAGCGACCCAGTGTCGCCCATGAAGATCTGCGCTGGAGCCGCGTTCCACCACAAGAACCCGACGCAACCGCCCAGCATCGACACCGAGATCACCGCGAGATCGAGCGCATGTGGGATGTCGTAGTCCGATTGATGGCGGAACGCCCAAAAGGCAATGAACGTGAATCCGGCGAAGTTCAAGATCGCGGCACCCGAGGCCAGTCCGTCGAGGCCATCGGTCAGGTTCACTGCATTCGCTGAACCGAGGATGAGAAGGATCGCCCAAATGCTCCAGCCGATCTTGCCAAGATCCCATCCAATCGAGTCCCATCGAACGAATGACAACTCGGTATGCACCGAAGTGAAAGTTAATTGCAGCACGGCGAAGGCCAACGCCACGCTGACGAGGCCGATGACTTTGGCCTTCTTGTTCAGACCGAGGTTTCGTTCGCGGGAGATCTTGATCCAGTCATCGAGGAAGCCGACGAACCCGGTGGCAAGGATCGTGCCCATGACGATCAACCCGGTTCGCGTGAACACGATCGAAGTTCCAACACCAAACAAGTTCGCGATGTCGGCGGCGATGTAGCCGAAGAAGGCACCGACCAGGATGGCGATACCTCCCATTGTGGGGGTTCCTGCCTTCACGGCGTGTCCCTCTGGCCCATCCTCCCGGATGGGCTGTCCCACGTTGTTTCGTGACAAGAAGTCGATCAGGAATCGGGTGCCGATCAGCGAGATGGTGACCGACGTGGCGGCAGCGATGAGCAGGCGAATCATGCTGCGCTCCCCCAACCTCTGTCTGCGAGGGCAAGACGGGCCTCGGATCGATCATCGAAATCGCGCCGTGTCGTGCCAATGATCTGATAATCCTCGTGACCCTTGCCCGCAATGACGACGACATCACCGTCTGAGGCTTCAGAGATCGCTGCACGTATCGCCTCGCGACGATCCGGGATCCGCTGCACGGCGCCGACAGAATTCACTGTCCCCGCAACGACTTGGTCAATGATCATGTCGGGGTCCTCGGTTCGCGGGTTGTCGGAGGTCACGTACAGAAGGTCAGCATGACGCGCTGCGTCGCCCATGAGCGGTCGTTTGGCCGGGTCGCGGTCCCCAGCCGCTCCGAACACCAGCAGGACTCGGCCCGAGGTAAGGGCGCGTGCGCTCGACACCGCCGCCTCGATGCTGGCGGGCGTGTGTGAATAGTCGACGACGACAGCAAATGGTTGACCTGCGTCGATCGATTCGAATCTGCCCGGAATCGGCGGTGTTGACTCGAGGCCGGCGGCGAGCGTCGCTGGGTCGTAGCCAAGCAGCACACAAGCCTCCGCGGCAAGAAGCGCATTGTGCACGCTGAATCGGCCGCCAAGCGGCAAGGTGATTTGGTGCTCGCGCCACACGAACCGAGACGTGCGTTGCGCGAGTTCTGCAGCTTCGGCAATCGAGCTTCCATCGACACTGACGGTGTGGATGTTCGTCTCGTGCGCAAGCCTTCTGCCCCACTCATCGGAGGTATCGATGACCGCAGCGGCGGAGAGCTGCGGCTCGAAGAGACGAGCCTTCGCAGAGAAGTAGTCCTCCATGTCGGTGTGGTAATCGAGGTGGTCTTGACTGAGGTTCGAGAACACGGCGACACGCACTCGACTCCCTGCGATTCGTTTCTGATCAAGTGCATGTGAGGAGACTTCAGCGGCCACCACGTCGCAGTTCGAATCGCGATGGTGAGCGAGTGCCTCTTGGAATTCTGGCGCCGCCGATGTCGTCAGCGATCCGGTCAAGGTCCCCATGGATGCTGCCTTGTCACCACAATGACTAACGAGGTGTTCGATCATCGAAACGATCGACGTCTTGCCGTTAGTCCCGGTGACACCGATGAGATCGAGCTCATCAGACGGGTTGCCCCAGAACGCAGACGCCATGTGCCCGGTCGCCGATCTGGTGTCTGACACCACGATCTCGGGGATGTCTGCACCGCTTGGATGATCGACCAGAGCAGCCACGGCTCCCTGCGCAATCGCCTGTGAGATGTACTCGTGTCCATCGGACGCTCCGCGAATGGCGCAGAAGAGGCTGCCGGGTTGCACGGTCCGCGAATCTTGTGTGACCGAAGTGATCGTTGGCGTTTGCGCGACCGTCCCGTCGACGATTCCCGGTGACCGAGTAATGACGTCTCGTAGCAGCTCGTCCAACGGGATCGACGTCATCTGGCCGCCACGGCATCGGCGGGTGGGATCCGAAAATGTTGCAGTGCGAAGTTCGAGATCTTGCCAAAGAGCGGCGCTGCGACGCGCCCGCCCGACGCGTTACCTTCGGGCTCTTCGATCATGACGATGATGGAGAGCTCCGGCTCGCCTGCTGGGAGGTAGCCGACGAAGCTCGTGAGCAGATGCACTTCGCCTTCGTCGTCCCGGTAGGTGCCGTTCGGCTGAAGAATGCGAGCGGTCCCCGTCTTCCCGGCAATCTGGTAGCCCGGCACCGAGGCGAGGAAGCCGGTTCCACCTTCGCTCACCACACCAGCGAGAAGCGAGGAAACCTGTTGCGCTGTTTTTTCCGAGACGACGCGGCGGCCTTCCCGTGGACTCATGATGTCGAAGTCGCCATCGGGCGAACGGACACCGGCGACCACGTGTGGTTCGACCAGGACGCCGTCGTTTGCGAACACGTTGTATGCACGGAGCATCTGCAGCGGTGTCGCTGCATAGCCGTAACCGATCGCAGCGGAGGGTTTGGACACTCCGGACCACTCCTCCTCGGGGTGCAGGATCCCGGCCGATTCACCCGGGAAGTCAAGCGCGGTGCGGGTCCCCAACCCATAGGCCGACAGGTAGTCGTGGAAACGCTTGTCCGAAATCCGATCGACGAGGAGGGCGGCGCCGACGTTGGACGACGTGGAGAGTACCTGACCTGTCGTAAGGATTTCTGGCGCGTACCGAGTGGTGTCGGTGAACACCCGGTCGTAGATCTCGATCTCACGCGTGACCTCGACCGTGGTCTGTGGGGTGATGAGGCCTTCCTCGAGCAGCGCCCCGATCGCGAGCGGCTTACTGATCGAGCCAGGCTCGACGATCCATGTGACCGCCTTGTTCTCGCCGGAGACCGCAATGATCCCTTCCGTGGTGCGAGCAACGGTCGACATCGCGAGGATTTCGCCCGTGGCCGTACGAGACACGATTGCGGTACCTGACTTCGCTCCAGCTTCCGCAACCGTGCGTTCGAGCAACGTCTCGACCTCGAACTGCACAGTTCGATCGAGCGTCAGCACCAGCGAGTCGCCTGACTCGGGAGCGATGAGTTCGTACTCGCCATCGGGGATTGTGACAGCCTTCGAGCCGCCCGAGGCCAGCCCGCGTTCGACGACGATTCGTCCTTCTTCGCCGGTGAGGATGTCGTTGTACTGCGCTTCGAGTCCCGAGAGGCCGTTTCCATCGATGTCGGTCCGGCCGAGGATGCCTCGTGCGACATTTCGCCCAGACGGCGTGAGCCGAGCCTGTTCGCGAGTCGCATAAACACCAGGCAAACTCAGCCCCAGAACCTTCGCTGAAGTCTCGTCGTCCAGCTGTCGAGCGAGCCATGCGAACTTCGCCTCGCCGTTCGAAAGGCGCCGAGTCAATTGATCGACGTTGCCTCCAGCCAGCGCAACGATCTGGGCTGCCGTTCCCTGGGGGTCTTCAATGAGCCGAGGATCGGCCCAAACGCTCTCTCGTGGACTCGAAACAGCGAGCTCCTCGCCGTCACGAAAGAGAATGGCACCACGTTCTCCGGGCAAAGCCTGCGTGCGGATTCGCTGACTCTCGCCATGCTCGACGTATCGCTCAGGATCGAGGACCTGGAGGGAGACCAGACGCATGATCATCCCCGCGCCAAGAGCGACCGTGACGATTGCCAGCATTGCCACGCGCCAGCCGGAGAACCCGTTGCGGGAGGGTTGTCGAACGAGATCGATCATTCCGCCGACTGCGGTCATGAGTCACCAGCCTTGAGAAACTCGGGCAGCGGCGCTGGTCCAAAGGGATCGCCTGACGGGGGCAGTCGAACCTCGACGAGGTCGGGATCAACACCGGGAACGTAGGTCCGTTCATCTGGCCGAACCATCCCGAGTCGGGTGATGGCCGTTTCGAGGATCCGTTCCGGTGCTTCCAGTTCGATGACCTGCAGTCGGAGACGTTGGTTCTGTTCACGTGCGTCGACCAGCTCGGAGTTGACCGAATCCCATTTCACCCGGTTCTGGACGATGAAGGTCTGGACGACGACGATGCCGAGCAACGACCCGAACACCACGATGATCGCAACCATCGAGAACCACATGTTTCCTGTTCGATCCGCAGCCCGAGTCCGGGCAGCCGAGCGCTTTGTCGTCGAACGTCTTCCACGCGTTTTGGTCACGACCGTTCTGGCCTCGTGATCGCCCGCAACCGCGCTGAACGCGAGCGCGGATTCGTTGCCACCTCGACGTCCGATGCCGTGTGCGCTCCCCGCCACAACCATGCGAAGAGAGTCGTCGATGGCATTCCGGGAAGTGTCTCGCCCTCGATTGCCCGACGCATCCGGTCTTTGACGATGCGATCTTCACCCGAGTGATACGTCAGTACCAGACCAATTCCGCCGGGCGCCAGCATTTCGATCATTGCGTCAACCGTGTCTCCAAGAATGGTGAGCTCGTCGTTCACTTCGATTCGGATTGCCTGAAAGGAACGTTTCGCAGGATGGCCGGTGCTCTTGCGGCGGACCGCGGCTGGCACCGCGTTGGCCACGATTTCGGCAAGTACCGTCGTTCGGTCGATTGGACGATTGGCCACGATGGCGCGCGCAATTCGTTGAGCGTGTCTCTCGTCTCCGTAGGAACGAAGTACATCAATGAGTTCGCCGATCTCGTACCCGTTCACCACGTCCGCGGCCGTGCGGGCCTGGAGCGGATCCATACGCATGTCGAGTGGCCCATCGAGGCGATAACTAAATCCACGATCTGCCCAATCGAGCTGCGGTGACGAGACACCGAGATCCATCAAGAAACCGGAAATTTCCTCCACTCCTGCATCGCGGAGCAGCGATGGAGCGTCATCGAAGCGCGTCTTGTGGAGCGTCGCACGATCGCCGAACGCGGCAAGGTTTGTGCCTGCTGCGGTTAATGCGGCCTCGTCACGGTCGAATCCGTGCACTGCAAGGTGGTCTTGCCTCTCGAGCAGCTGACGAGCATGCCCGGCGCCGCCGAGAGTCAGATCAGCAACGACGCCCGCAGGGGCGTTGCCGAAGGTCTCGATGATCTCAGAGACCATGACGGGATCATGGCTGAACTCGGTCGGTGGTTCCATGGTGATCACGACAGGCAAAGGGCAGTCACGACAGGTGAAGGCCCACGAGCACGACAAACAGTAAGCGCAACGAGTGGATCGTTGTCTCGTTCATTGACAGTCCCCCGGTCAGCGGGCGCACGTCGGGATTTCTCCCCCGATCGAGCTGATGGCAAGCGGGCGGAGTAGGGGCCTTCCATCTGCTAACCGAGAGACTGTCAATGAACGAGCGCTGCTCGTGTTCGTCGTTTGCGCTCAGCCAGCCCTCCGCGTTTCGCTCGACACTGCCGGTCGAGATCCCGCGATTGCTTGGGATGACTCAGCAGATGTCAGTTGATCGTGCCCCCGGCTTTGAACTGTTCGTGCATCACGTTCGTGAGTTCCGATTCGATCGACTGGTAGGCGTCGCGATCCCAGAGCTCGACGTGTGTCAGCGCTCCCGCAATGATCACGTCGCCCGTGAGGTTGGCGTACTCGCGCAACCGCTGGGGAATCGTGATCCTGCCCGCTCCGTCGATCTCGATCTCCACGGTGTTCGAAGCGAACGCCAGGCGAGTTTGTGGATCGACTTCCCCCGAGCGAACTTGGGCGAGCAATCGCTCGGTCGCTTCCTCGAATGCTATTTCGGAGTACACGGCCAGGGAATTGTCCTGCAGGGCGAGGTAGACCCGATCGCCGAGCTTGCCCCGGAACTTCGCTGGCAGCACCAGTCGATGTTTCGAGTCGAGGGAGTGCTCGTAGTGGTTGACGAACATTGTTTCCCTCCTCGCTGGCGTTTTGGTCGTTCGTGGATCGCGCAAATTCGGTCATTGCGCTAAGCGCATGTGTGCCGGCGGTTCCCTCGAACTCCATGAAAAGACACCATATGACACTTCCTCCCACCAAGCAAGCATCTTTCCCCACTTTATGTCAAATCCATCGGAAATTTCCGTCAATTGTTGAGCCAGACCGGTTAGAGTCGAACATTTGTTCCATCTAAACTCTGCGCGAAACCGCTATGGGGTCTGACCCCTTTTGTCCACAAATAGGACTACATCCACACAAAACCGCTGTTATTCCAACGAATATGCGAAAAAGGGGCCTGACCCCTTTTTCGGGAAAGGGGTCAGACCCCCGACGCAGGCCATCCCGGAGAAGTTGAGGTGGCGCGAGGTGGGGGGCCTACCCAATGAATGAGGTGGGGGGCCTACCCAGTGAACGAGACGGGAGGCCACCCAGTGATAGAGCGCGTAGCCTTGGGTTGGTGAAACCCCTCGGATTCGTCCCCGACTTCATCGACGAGGACCCGGAGACGTTTCATCACCGGCCCGTCGATGTCTCAGGTCGTGCGCTGTGGGTTCCGACTCTCGGCGACAAGCGAGTGTTGGTGCTCGGAAGTTCGCAGAGCGAAGACGACCTCGACCGCGACAATCTCCGGAAGGCCAATGTCTCGGTGGCCCGACGTCGTAGTGGTGGCGGAGGCGTTCTCGTCGGCCGAGACGACCTCGTGTGGTTCGACATCGTGCTTGCCAACACCGACGAACTCTGGACAAACGACGTCTCACGGTCGTTCGATTGGCTCGGTGCCGCCATGTCGACAGCGATGGCATCTCTTGGGATCGAAACCACAACCCACCACGGACCGATGGTTCGGACCGAGTGGTCGCGGCGAGTGTGTTTCGCAGGCCTTGGACCAGGCGAACTCACCCACGATGCAAAAAAGCTCGTCGGCATGTCGCAACGCCGCACCCGTGAGTGGGCTCGCTTCCAGGTGGCAATTCTCCGGCGATGGAGCGGTCATGAGCACCGCCGACTATTTCGCGTTCCCGACAGTGAGACATCTGCGGCAGACACAACCCTCGAACGTGCCGCGACGTGGATCGACCGCTCCCCCAACGACATCCTCGAGGCCGTTGTCGACGCTCTCGCCACCTGCTGAGACTTGCGAGCGCAAGAGCCCAAGGGTTCAGAGGTACTTCCAACTCCGACACCACTCGAGGTACTCGATGAGTTGTTGTGGCTCGGGCCGTCCGTCGACGTCAGCGAACGCAGTCTCGAACCGAAAGTCCATCCAGGCCTTGTCAGGAATTGGCAGAAAGGGCTTCTCTGCCCACCAACGGCTGGGTGCATGTACACGAGCCACCCGAAAAGCCGTTCTCCAGAGGTCGGGACGTCGAGCCAGCGCCACGCCGTTCCCGAGGAGCCAACCGTTCGATCTGGATTCATCGAGCACGGACAAAGCGTAGAGCTCAGGTCGAGCCTCGGCCACGCCGAAAGGGCTGTTGTCCGGGGTGGACACCCGAGACACAGAACGCGATAACCGCCGCTCCTCCCTGTACAACTACGATAAGTCGACGCATGCGACACACCAGACGAGGGAGCAACGGGTGACGACAACCCCCCAATCGACCCGATCCGAAACGTTTTCGACGCTGTACCGATCGATCGTTGACAATGTCGAGACGGTGATCCGCGGCAAACACGATGTCGTGCAGCTCGCTGTCCTGGCGTTGATCTCCGAGGGCCACGTGCTTCTCGAAGACTCACCCGGGCTCGGCAAGACGACCCTCGCCAAGGCCCTCTCCGCGAGCGTCGGTGGCAGCAACGGGCGTATTCAATTCACCCCTGACCTCCTGCCTTCCGACGTCGTTGGCATGTCAATCTGGAATCGCGGCAGCGGTGAGTTCGAGTTTCGACCAGGTGCGGTGTTCTCGAATATCGTTCTGGCCGATGAAATCAATCGAGCCTCGCCAAAGACCCAATCGGCCCTGCTCGAAGCAATGGCTGAGCGGCAGGTGACCGTCGACCGGACGACCCATGAGCTCGCAAGCCCATTCATGGTCATCGCAACGCAGAACCCGCTCGACCACGAGGGCACGTATCCACTGCCGGAGAGTCAACTCGATCGATTCTTGATGAAGCTGTCGCTCGGGTACCCGAATCGTCAGGCCGAACTCGAAATCCTCGACCAGCAAGGCGAAGGTTCGGGCCACTCCGTCGAATCACTCCAGCCGGCGATCAGCACAGCGGATGTGGCGATGATGACCAACGCGTTGGCGTCGGTCCATGTTGCTCCAGAACTCAAGAACTATCTGCTCGACATCGCTGCGGCGACACGTACCCATCCCGGCCTTCGCCTGGGATTGTCGCCGCGAGCGATTCTTAGCATGCAGCGCGCTGGGCGTGCCCTCGCTGCGGCATCTGGACGAGCCTTCGTGATCCCAGACGATGTCAAGGCCCTGGCTCGTCCGGTTTTTGCGCATCGAGTGATGTTGACGCCCGAGTCTCAGCTCTCCGGGATGCAGGCCCCATCCATCATCGACGACGTTCTTGCTTCGGTGCCGGTTCCGAGCGTCGGCTGAACATGCCGACAACGCGCGGGTGGGCGTGCTTCTTTATTGGGGTCACCTCCGTGATCGCTGGACGCATTCTCGGCCTGGTTGAGCTCTACGTCATTGGGGCCATCCTTCTCGCTCTGTCGATCTTGGCCGTGATCGTGGCCGTCATGCGCCCAATCCGCGTGGGCGTCGGAAGAACGGTGACTCCAGCGCGACTCCATGTCGGCTCGGTTGGCCGAGTCGAGCTGGCGGTACGCAATGGAAGCCTCAAAGCACCCGTGATGCAGCTCACGGACAACGTCGAGGGCACCGCTGGAGCGCAGCTCCTCGTCTCTCCTTTGAAGCCTGACGAGGTGACCCGGGCAGCGTACAAACTCCCAACCGAACGGCGTGGCGTCGTCCGTGTCGGCCCGGTCGACTTCGTCGCTCACGATCCGTTCGGTCTGGCCGTTCGGAAATTCACCGCGCCCAGCGTCGGACAATTGGTCGTCTATCCCGAAGTCATCCCGTTGCCTGCAGCACCACCCTCACCGGCCACAGAACGGCGGTCGATGTCTGACACGCCAGAATTCCTCGGAGGGCGTAGCGAAGAGTTCCACGCACTTCGTCCCTATGTGCTGGGCGATGACATCCGTCGGATCAATTGGGCTTCATCGGCACGACAT